>Ga0315297_10000346_pt1 | contig 26711 bp, 26 predicted proteins | sample YL17G15_0_MG_FD_203628 | JGI IMG/M metagenome (GOLD analysis project Ga0315297, IMG submission 203628) | Sediment microbial communities from Yellowstone Lake, YNP, Wyoming, USA - YL17G15_0 | ecosystem: Environmental > Aquatic > Freshwater > Lake > Sediment | place: USA: Wyoming | collected...
CGATCTCCCGGCAGGCAAAGAAGGCGGAGCAGTTCAAGATCCTCAAGAAGGCCGTCAAGGAGGCCGAACTGGCCGTCTCCCTCCAGGCCTACGCCGAGCTGTCGAACCGCCGGAACTCCCTGGATGACGCAAAAAATGCACTCAAAATCAGAGATATGGATGTCAGGACCCGCATGCAGGGAATGGAGGCCGCCCTGGAGGAACTGAAGGCGGATGTCCTGGAAAACGAAAACCTCATCTCTGCCCTCCAGGAAAAGCTCTACGGCACGAAAAATGCCATCAACATCAAGGAACAGGGGATCGAATTCGCCCGGCGGAAGATCGACGATTTGGCCGCGAGAAGGCAGAGGGGCATCGCGGAGAGCGAGGCCCTCAGAGAGCGGGAGGAGGAAACCCAAAGAGAGATCGCCGCTCTCAGGGCGGCGGCAGCGGAGGCGGACGGGACGATCGGCGGGCTCCGGAAGGGCGTGGCCGATCATGAGCAAGACCTGGAAGAACTCCGAAAAATGAACCGGACTTGCCGGCAGGAACTGGAAGAGAAGAAGATCCAGTACATCGACATCGTCACGGAAAAGGCCAAGCTGAAGAACGCCGTCGCCAGCCTCACCCGCATGATCGAAGACCTCGGAAAGAGGGAGGAGCGGGAGAACCGGGAGATCGAGGAAAACGAGAAGCGGGCCGAGGCGCTCCGCCGCACGCTGGAGAGGCTCCGCACCGGGCTCGCAGCCGACGAGGAGGGTTTCTCGGAGATCGGGCAGCGGCGCGGGGAGATCGCCGACGAGTTGGAAAGGGCCCGGGAGGAGCTGGCGGAGAGCGATCAGCGGATCGCCGAACTCCGCGAGGAGAGCAGCCGGAAGGCGTCGCGCCTGGCCTCGCTCAAGGAGTTTGAGGAGAGCTATGCCTGGTGCACCGAGGGGGTCAAATCCCTCATGACCGGCGGCAAGGGGGCCGACGACCGACAGGGGATCTCCCGGGAGCTCTTTCTGGGCCTTGTCGCCGATCACATCCGGGTGCCCCGGGAATACGAGACGGCCGTCGAGGCGGTCCTCGGAGAGAAGCTCCAGTACGTCGTGGTTAAAGACCAGAAGGACGGCATCCGGGCGATCGATTATCTCAAGAGCTCCGCCCTCGGGCGGGGGAGCTTCGTTCCCCTCGATGTCCGCCCCCACGTCTCCGGAATATCCTCCGTGGAGCATCTCCGGGAAGCGATCCCCCTGGTCGAACAGATCGAGGTCCGGGAGGATTTCCGGGCCATCGTTACCGAACTCTTAGGCGACGTCCTTCTCATCCCCAGCCTCGGGAGCGGCATCTCCCTCTGGCAGCAGAACGGCTTCTGCGGCACCTTCGTTACGCCGGAGGGGGACATCATCAGCCCGAGCGGCATCCTGACGGGCGGGAGCGGCAACGGGAGCGACCGGAGCCTTCTGCGCAACCGGCGCGAAATCGCCGAGCTCGCCGGAGAGGTCGCGGCGCTCGCAGCGGAGCTCCAGGAGGAGCAGGAGCGCCGCAAAAAGAACGTCTCCCTGATCGCCCAGTGGGACGAGGAGTTCCTCCGGCTCCGCTCCCAACTCCACCTCACGGAACTCCGGATCAACGGCCTCAAGAAGGACAGCGAGCGGTTCGAAGGCGAGCTGCGTCAGGTCGAGGACCGGCGCAATGTCCTCGATTTCAATCGCGAAAACCTCCGGTCGGAGGCCTCCGAGGCCCGGGGGAAAGTCGTCGGCCACAAGGCGGAGATGAAGGCCCTGGAAGGTTGCGAGGCGGAGCTCGACCGGGCGATGGACGGCGCCCGGAAGCGGGGAGAGTCGCTGCGGGCCGATCTGGAAGCCCGGGAGCGCGCACTCACCGAACAGAAGATCCGCCTGGCCTCTCGGGAGGAGAAGCGGGAGGCCAATCTCGAGACCCTGGCCCGCCTGGAGGCCTCGCTCGCCGACTATTCTCGAGAGAACCAAACCAGACTGACGGATGCGGAAACCTTCGAACGGGAGTCCCGGATGCTTGCCGATCAGATCGCCGCCGAGGAGGCGGCGCTCCAGGGTTTATATGCCGAATACGAGGGTTTGGAAAGTTCCCTCTCGGGCAGACGAAACGCCCATGCTGAAAAGGAGGCGCTCCTCAGGGCGCGCGAAGCGGAGCTCCGGGAGGTAAAAAAGATCATCGATCGGCACCACCAGGAGGGAAGCGAGCTGGATCTGAGCTCCCGGGAAATCGCCATCCAGATGGAGAATTTACAGAGGAATATCCAGGAAAAGCACTACGAGGACCTCGCCCGCCTCATCACTGAGTTCCGGCCGCTCGCGGATGAGGAGCTCGCGGAGCTGGGCGCGAAGCTGGAAAAGGACCGGCGGGCCGTCGAAAATTTCGGCGAGGTCAACCTGCTGGCCCTCAGCGAGCACGAGGAGCTGAAGACCCGTTACGAATTCCTCACCGCCCAGGCCGCCGACCTGAACTCCTCGCTGGAGACCCTCCAGAAGACGATCACCCGGATCAACGCCGTCTCCCGAAAGCGGTTTTCGGAGACCTTCGAGGGGGTCAACCGATGCTTCCGGGAGGTCTTCACCCGCCTCTTCCCCGGCGGCCGGGCGGAGCTCTTCCTGACCGACGAGAGCGACCTCCTGGAAACGGGCGTGGACATCGACATCCGGATCCCCGGGAAGCGGACACAGAACGTCACTCTCCTCTCCGGCGGCGAGAAATCCCTGTCGGCCATTGCACTCATTTTCTCCATCCTCCTCTACCGGCCCGTTCCTTTCCTCCTCTTAGACGAAGTGGATGCGTCGCTCGACGACGCCAACATTTCTCTGTTCAAGCGCCTCGTCAAGGAGACCGTCTCCCACTCCCAGATCCTGATGATCACGCACAACAAGCTGACGATGGAGATCGCGGACAGCCTCTACGGCGTTACGATGCCAAAGCAGGGGATCTCCACGCTCGTCTCCGTCAACCTCAACTGAGCCCCCTCTCCATCCCTGCACCTCCATCCCGCGAATGTGCCACGGACGACGCCGGTCAAATTGCCTTCCCCGACATTGCCGCCTATGGCGATCCCGACTACCCCTGGGGGGCCTACGTATATCTCCTCGACATGCAAGACCGCTTTCCGTATCCTCAATCCACGCAAAAGCAGCTTCTTATCAATCCCTCCACCAGAACACGCTTTCATATTTTTCCGGATCAACGAGCTCGCCCATCTTCGGCGTGATGATCCGCGACTTCTTCTGCTCCGCGGCCTTTATCAGGCGTTCGATCGGCTCATGCCAGCTGTGAAGGCTGAGGTCGAAGGTCCCCCAGCGGATCGGGACGAGCGTCTTTCCTCCGAGCATTTTAGCGGCTTCGATCGCCTGCTCGGGAGTCAAATGGATATCGGGTCAGTTCTCGTTATATGCCGCGATCTTGATGAAGGCGAGATCAAAGGGACCGTATTTTTCACCGATCTCGCGAAACTGTGCGGTCATCCCCGTGTCACCGCTGTGAAAGACTCTCCCGTTCGCTACGGTCGCAACAACATTTTGCTCAGTTTTAGATTCACGCTCCGGGGAGAAAAACGGAGCGAACCGATCATCAGCTTGTTGAACCAGCCCGGAATTACACACGGCTTACGTTTCATTAAAGCGCGATAGCCGGTCCTCGCAACGTCGACGGCGGTCATCTGATTCAGGCGCACCAACAGCGAATTTTCGGTTTTGGCCCTCCTGGCAAACTGAGTGGCCGTAACGCCCGGGCACAAGGCAGTGACCGTAACGCCCGTTCCTTCCAGTTCAGCGAACAGGGCCTCGGAAAAGCTCAACACAAAAGCCTTGGTTGCCCCGTAGACCGCCATGTAGGGCACCGGCGCGAACGAGCCGGTGGACCCGATATTCAAAATCCTGCCGCTTTTGCGCCGGATCATTTCCGGAAGGAAGAGACGGGTGAATTCAACCAGCGTTATCACGTTGACTTGCAGCATCTGGCGCTGCACCTCCCATTCCGCCTCGGCAAGAGGTCCTAAATCTCCGAACCCCGCGTTATTCACCAGAACATCGATGTCGAGATTGTGTCTTTGCATCTCCCTGTAGATTTCTCCGGCTGCGGAGGGATGGGACAGATCTTTGGGCAGCACCAGCGTTTTGGTATGATACCGGTTCTCCAATTCCCGGGCGACCTTTGACAGACGCTCCGCATCCCTGGCGATCAAAACTACGTTAAAGCCATGGTGCGCAAATTGACGGCTCAATTCATACCCGATGCCGCCGGACGCTCCAGTGACAAGGGCCCATTGGCCCGTAACCGCCTTATCCTGTTCCATATCTGTCCTCCTGACGAGATGGTTCGTTACTTTTTCCGCGCTCTGTTCTGCGCTTTCCATCCATCAAGGATGGCGCCGAGCGCATCGGGGTAAGATGCGCTAAAGTCGATCTGCATCATCCGCAATGCGGGTTCTTTCTGAAAGACTTTTTTGATCACCGGCGCGGGCGTTGCCAGATGCGAGAATCCGATGACCAGCGCATACATCCAGAGCAGGAATGTCACTCCCTGTCCCGGACGCAAGAAGGGAAGACACCCTTCAAGCAAAGCTCCCGTGTGAGGCAATCTCCGGCCGAGCATCTGCTTGAATTCCCTGGCCTGAGGATACCCGATATTCTGTTCCAGCACCGTATGCACGATGGGGATCAGGCTGATTAAAAGCGCATCGGGCTCCAGCATTTCGCTGAGCGCACTCAGAACGCGGTTCCGGGCCTCTTTTTCCGGGCTACCGGCGATTTCCGCGAACGACCGGTCCATCTCGTCGAACCACTGTTCGAACTCACGAGCGGCGATAGCGAGGAAAAGCTCTTCCTTGGTCTTGAAATACAGAAATACCGTGCCTTTGGCCATACCTGCCTGCGCGGCGATGTCGGCGATGCCGATCCGGTGAAAGGATTTTTTCTCCAGGAGCGCCACGGCGGCGACGAGAATCTCCTCGCGGCGTTCGCCTTTCTGTTCACTGCTTCTGGCTCGTTTGGCGATAACCATTTATGCTCCTTAAGTGACCCTTGGTCATTTAATTGCGCTGTAAATGACTATTGGTCATTTGTCAAGGCATTCTTTAAAATACGGGACCGTTTGAAGAGAGCCGAAGACGACGCCATCCCGTACATCATCGAATCCGACAGGTCCCCGGCGGCATGCCGGAAAAGATGGGCCAGGCTAATTCAGAAAATTACTGAAGTCAATCCACTCACCTGTCCAAAATGCCGGGGAACCATGCGGATCATTAGTTTTCCGGAACATACTCTTTACATCCGCATGGGAAAATGGTTATAACGGCTCACGCGCCGGCGCCTGCCCTGTTTGAACGGAGCGGCGGCGCAATCCATATTTCCGGGACGGATTCATGGGACAGGATAACGACAATAAAGGACTCTTCGACCGGTTGAAATCGGGGCTCGCCAAGACCCGGAAGCTCCTCCTCACGGACGTCGACGACATCATCCTCGGGAGCAAGGAGATCGACCAGGCGCTCTTCGAAGAGCTGGAAGAGGCCCTTATCGTGGCCGACGTAGGGCCGGCCTTCACCGGGGAGCTGATCGAATCACTGAAAGAAAAGGTCCGGCGCAAGGAGCTGGGCAGCCCGGAGATTCTCAGAAAAGTGCTCCGGGAAACGATGCGGGAGATCCTCCTCAAAAACGAGGCCCCCCTGAAAATCCCGCCGGATCAGATCTACACGATCATGGTCGTGGGGGTGAACGGCACGGGAAAGACCACGACGATCGGGAAACTGGCCCATCAGTTGAAGGGAGAGGGGCGCGAGGTGATGCTCGTCGCCGCGGACACCTTCCGGGCGGCGGCCATTGAACAGTTGGAGGCGTGGGCGAAACGGGCAGAGGTCCCGTTGATTCGCCAGGCGCCGAACGCCGATCCCGCCGCCGTGGTTTACGATGCCCTCCGCTCCGCCAAAGCCGGACGACCCGGCGTGGTCATCATCGACACCGCGGGGCGCCTCCACACGAAGGTCAATCTGATGGAGGAGCTCAAGAAGATGAGGCGGATCATGGGGCGGGAGCTTCCCGGCGCGCCGCACGAGGTCCTTCTCGTCCTCGACGCCACAACGGGCCAGAACGCTATCGCCCAGGCGCGGATGTTCCGGGACGAAATAGGCGTCACGGGCCTGATCCTGACGAAGTTAGACGGGACGGCGAAAGGGGGCGTCGTCGTCCGGATCGCCCAGGAGCTAAACATCCCGCTGCGCTACATCGGCGTCGGCGAGCAGGTGGACGACCTCAGGCCCTTCCGGGCCGGGGAGTTCGTCGAAGCCCTCTTCGCGCAGAACGGCCGCTGAATTGCCCTCACCCCGGTACTGCAGATTCGGACAGGATCTGCGCCGGAGAAGACCATTTCAAGGGGTTCCGCCATGAAGGGAAGGCTGCTGGCCATCGGCGACATCCACGGCTGCAACCGCAAGCTCAAGCGGCTCCTCGACCGGATCAAGGTCGACCCGCATGCCGACATTCTTGTCTTCATCGGGGACTACATCGACCGCGGTCCCGAGGTGCGGGGGGTTGTCGACACCCTCCGTGACCTGAAAGAGGTCTGCCGGAACGTGATCTGCCTCCGGGGGAACCACGAGGATATGTTCCTCAACTACTACCTGGAGGGGCAGGATGAAGAGCTCTTTCTGTACAACGGCGGCCAGAGCACGATTTCCTCCTACGGTCTCACCCTCGCCGACGCCCGGGCGGGAACCGGATTCCCGGAGAACCACCTCCGTTTCTTTACCTCCCTGCCCCTCTCTTACGAAACACAGGAATACCTATTCGTCCACGCCGGCCTCAGGCCGGGGCGCCCCCTCGCCGCGCAGTCGCCGGACGACCTCCTCTGGATCCGCCGCGAATTCATCGACTCGGAGTGCGATTTCGGCAAGACGGTCGTCTTCGGCCACACCCCCTTCTACGAACCTCTCATCGAGAAAAACAAGATCGGCATCGACACGGGGGCGGTCTACGGGGGCTTCCTGACCTGCATCGATCTCCCCTCCCGAAAAATTTATCAGGTCTGAGATCTGGATCTGATCTCTTTTTCATCACTCCTTGGGTCACATTTTATTTGAGGCAATTCGCCCTATTCCTGGCGGACATTTCGTTGTCTGTCCCTGAAATTCAGGCTGTAGTGGGCGGCGAGGCCGGCCGCGAAGCCGACGGCCATGTTCGAAAGAAGGGAGACGGCGACGGTGACGACAAGCGGGATCAGGTCCCTGCCCGGGCGGACGTCCCGGACGAACTTCGTCAGTTCGATCCCGACGAGGAACATCATCGCCCCGATGATCGCCGCGGGGAAGGCGGAAAAGAGCCCGGCGATGACCGCCGCGAAGAAGAGACCGAGCGCGATCTCGATTCCCCCCTCGATGAGGTTGGTCCCGCCGGTGCGCGCCCCGAAGTAGTACTGGCCGGCGAGTCCCCCGGAGCCGTGGCACATCGGCATCCCGCCGAAAAAGGGAAGGACGAGGTTCATGACCCCCTGGTTCCAGGAGAGCTTCCCCACGCCGACCGGCCGGTCGGGGAAGTAGGTCCCGATCAGGACGGAGGTGGCGATCGTCGCGTTCGTGATCGTGAGCGGGATCTGGGCGAAACCGGCGAGGACGAGCGAATCCCAGACCTCCTTCGGGGTGAAGCCGGTCAGCGGCGGCGGCGTGAAGCGGATCAGGTCCGCCGACGGGAGCCGGCCCTGGAAGGCGACGATCAAGATCCCGAGGAGCATCAGGACGACGGCGGCCGGGGCGTAGCGGCTCTCCCGGAGGGCAAGGACGATCGCAATCGCGACGATCCCGAGGACCCAGCCGGTCGAGATCATCTTGAGAGCCTCCACGGCGAGGAGGATACCGAGCGTCGCCTGTATCCCCCGGACGACGGAACGGGCGGTGATCTTCGCGAGGCGGCCGATGATCCCCGTCGCCGCGAAGATGATCCAGACGATCCCCATCGCGAAGCCCGAGGCGTAGATGAGCGAAGGCGTCCAGTGCTGGGCGATGGCGACGACGGCGAGGACCTTCATCGGCTCGATGGGCATGGGGAGCCTGTAGATGAGGCCGGTCGCGATGTTCGCGAGGCCCATCATGACGAGGAACCCTGCCGGGTCGAGGCCGCAGACGGCGATGTAGCCGATGGCGAGCGGGAAGAGCGTCCCGAAGTCCCCCATCGACCCGGCCAGCTCCCGCAGATTGAATTCAAACGATCGGATCTTCATCGCCACCTTTTCTCTTTTCTCATCAGGGCAGCGCGGCTCAGGGATATTGCGGGCTCCTCCAGAAGCTGTAATCCCGTTTCCCGGCACACCGTGAGCGTCCGTTCGAAACTCCGCCTGGCCACGTGGATTTTCGGCTCGACGAGGAGGAGACGGCCCTCTGCTTTGAGAAGGGTAAAAATCTCCCGGAAGAAGCGGGGCTTGTCCGGCACCTCGTGGGCCATCCAGAAGGCGAGGGCGAAATCGGCCGGCCCGTCCACCCCCAGGCTCTCCGGCCGGCAGCGGTGCAGGACGATCCGTTCGGCCAGCCCCGCCCGGCGCGCCCGGCTTTCCAGGGCGGCCAGCATCCGCTCCTGGAGATCGACGGCGATGACCTTCCCATCCGGCCCCGCCAGCCGCGCCAGACCCAGCGTGAAGTAGCCCATCCCGCAGCCGATGTCCGCGACGGTCATCCCTAACTTCACATAAGGGCCGAGAAGGCGCTCCGGATCATGGAATAGGCGGCGCAGGGGATTATCGAAGCTGTAGCAGAGCCACCAGGGACAGACGTGGTTGTTCGTCCTCCGCAGCTTAGCGAACAATATCATTTCTACAGCTTATTGTGCGCGCCGTTGTAGAACGGCGGCTTTGCGGTGCGCCTGCAACCGCACCGAAAATACATCCCCGGCCGCATCTCCATCACGTAAGGCCCCTTCTTGGAGATCTTCGGTTCCATGGTCATCCCTCCCCGGTGTCAAAGCATTTTTCCGCGAAGAACATCCTCTGCGGCAAGGGAAGTATATCTGCACCCCATACCATCCTGTCAACAACATTTTGTAATTTCGTTAAATCCGGTGTAGGATTGCTGCCAATCCCGCCGGGTGCAATAATATGCTTTTGAACAAAGCCTTGCGTTTGCACTTAAGAACGCGATATTCCTGAAGGCAGAGAAGCGTCGGCAGACTCTGACTTATTGCCTCGACAATAAAATAAGTTTGTTTTCCGAGAGGTTTTCAGGAGAGCCGTTATGATGAGACTGTGGATACAGGCGCTGGCGGCCGCCGTTCTGATTTCGGCGGCTGATGCGCAACCGCCGCAGCGGCTCTGGGTGCTCCAGGCGCCGGGCGCTATCGTCGAGTACGACGCGGCCACACTTGCAGTCAGGCGCACTGCGAAAGTTCCTCTCCGGCTTCTTGAAGCTCCGGAGTATCTCCATATCAACGGCAAGGGACAGATGCTGTACTTTCCCCCAAAGGGGGTGATGTGGGGAGGCGGAGAGATGGAGAAGACCGGACATCTCGCGTGGTTCTGGGATGGCAAACAGGTAAAGGAGTGGCGGCCCGAAGGTCTGCAGACGAGGGGTCGCAGCACGAATCAGCCGACGCTTACGGAAACGAATTCCCGTTGCTTCCTTTCGGCGGGGGGTGAGCACCTGTACTGGTTAGAAAACAGGTTCGAGAAGGTGAAAGACGAGTCGGGTCTGGAACGTTCCGTCCGGACCAGCGCGCGGGTGTGGCGGACGGACCTCGCCGGCGGCAAGCCGGAGACGATCGCGAGCCTCCCCCTGTCCGAGTGGTGCCCGTGTGAAACCTCGGTCTGCGAAGAGACCTGTCCGGAGTGGGAGTTCTGGGCGCCGGACGGCGTCGTGGGCGACTGCTTTTTAGTGACGCGGTTCACTCCTGGGCAGCTCGGGTCGACCTATTATGAGAGCCTCCTTTACCGGCGTTCAGGCGGGAAGTGGCAGGTCCGCAAGTTGACCCAGCCCGCCGAGATGCCCCTCGCCGCTGCGGACAAGGGGAAAGTATTGATCGCCGCGGTCCCCGATGGGGGGTGCTGCGGCTGGGACAATGAGGGCAACGATCAGTTGCTGCTGCTGCAGAACGGCCAGGTTTCTGTGCTTTACGACGAGTTCGCCCGCTACGGAAACTCCGACTACGATGTCAGTTTCTTCGCGGCGAATGCCCGCCTTGCGCCCGGCGCCGGGATGTTAGCCCATACCGTCATCTCGACCGTCCAGGCAGGCGGCGATATCCGCCTTTCGTCAACGGGAAAGGAGAACACCGCAGCGCTGGCGCGGGTCCGCAAGGCCATCGGCGAACTTCCCGCCGTCGAGATTTTGCGTCTGGGGAGTAAACCAAAGGCGGAAGGCGTCATTCGCCGCGCCTCGCTCGTCGGCTGGCTGAGCGGGCGCGAAATCCTCGTGGCTCAGGAGGGGAGACTGGCGGTTTACGATACGGACGGCCGAAAGAAGAAAGAGACAGCGATCCGGGTGCGCAGCGGGGCGGATGCGTTTCTTAGGTAGGCCTGCCCTCCTCCCTTCTTCTTCCTCTAACTTCCGCTTTTTGAGCATTGCTGGATTTTTATTTGCCATTCCTGTATAATTCCGTCCCGACCAGCAAAAGAAAACGGGACTTCACAAGGGATGAAAGGGACACATGGCCCCGGCGGAGTCAATTTTCAAGACTCGTCGATTGCAACGTCATGGGAAGAGGCAATGGGGAGGCTGTTGAAAAAGTCGCTGATCCAGGCTGTTCAAAAATGTCCGGATGCAAGGCCCCCGAAATCCTGAGCCGTGAGGCGTACTTGTTTGTACGTTGAACGGCGAAGGATGAGGGAAACGCAGCAGACGGGCGTTTTTCAACAGTCTGTTAAGGCGACGGTTGACTTTCTGGTCGTATTGAGATAAGTTCAATTCGCAGGCAGGTATGATCATTATGGAAAAAAGGGAAGAAGCCCTGATTGCACGTCATATTCATGAGGATGGAGAGCTCCGTAGATATGTAGAGGAACACCGGCAGTATGAAGAGACGCTGGCGGAATTCAACACGCGGATCCACCTGACCTCGGAGGAAGAAGTCAGAAAAAAGATCCTGCAGAAGAAAAAACTGCTCGGTAAGGAGATGATTTATGCCATTCTCGAGAAGTATCGCCAGGCTTAGCGTCTCCGGTTGGTTTTATCACGGCCAATCCGGCATTGTTGAGGAGGAGGGCATTTGCCTCACGGGACAAATCATAGCAGCATGATCGTCAGGGAGGGATTTCCGTTCATCATCCCCCTGGGGGCGGTTACCCTCGGCGCTTTCTTTGCCGGATTCACGCGGCTCTTTGCCTTGCTGCTGCTGCTTACCCTGTTCGTCAGCTGGTTCTTCCGCAATCCCGAGAGAAAGACCCCCGAGGGTCAGCGTCTGGTCATTTCTCCCGCGGACGGCAAGGTGATCCGGGTCGAAGAGACGACGAGCGATGAGTTGCCCGGCTTTTCCTTTGAGAAGGTCAGTGTCTTCATGAATGTATTCAATGTTCACGTCAACAGGACTCCCTGCTCCGGAAAGGTCTTTTCCATCCGGTATCGGGCGGGGAAGTTCCTATCGGCAAATCTGGACAAGGCCTCGGAACTCAATGAGAGGAACACCGTTCTGATCCGGACGGCGGACGGGCGGGAGATCATAACGGTCCAGATCGCCGGGTTGATCGCGCGAAGAATCGTCTGCTGGCTGAAGGAGGGCATGCAGGTTCAAAAAGGAGAACGGTTCGGTCTGATCCGTTTCGGTTCACGGGTCGAAGTATTTCTGCCGCTCGGCTCGACTATCCTCGTCAGGGTGGGGGATAAGGTCAGGGCGGGCGAGACGCCCATAGGAGAGTTGACATGAAAAAGGTAACCTCGTTCAGGCGGGACCGCATGAAAATGGGGATCTATGTCCTGCCGAATCTTTTTACAACAGCCAATCTGTTCTGTGGATTCTACTCCATCATCGCCGCCATGAAGGGTTTGTATGAAATTGCGGCAGTCTCGATTCTCATCGCCGTCGTTCTGGACGGCCTGGACGGACGAATTGCCCGGATGACCCATACGACAAGCAAATTCGGCGGTGAATATGACTCGCTTTGCGATCTGGTCACGTTCGGCGTGGCTCCGGCTCTGCTCGTCTACAGCTGGTCGCTGATTTCCTACGGAAAATGGGGGTGGCTGGCGGCATTCCTCTTCGTGGCCTGCGGGGCGCTCCGCCTCGCCAGGTTCAATGTCCAGGTCGGGATCATCGACAGCCGTGTATTCAACGGCCTGCCCATACCGGGAGGCGCTGCGGCGGTGGCCACCGGTGTTCTGCTGTATTACTACCTCGGAGGCGACGGGCGCTTTTCGGATCTGTCGATCATGTTCGCCGTGATCGCACTGTCGCTCTTCATGGTCAGCAGCATCAAGTATTACAGCTTCAAGGACCTTAATTTTTTCTCACGCAAGCCTTTTATGTCCTTTGTCCTGATCATCGTGATCCTTGTGATCGTCGTGGCGGAACCTCAGATCATGTTGTCCACATTCGCATTCGGCTATGGTTTTTCCGGTCCGGCGTGGGCGCTTTTCAAGTTGGGCCGTAAGTGCTTGACGGATATCAGGACAAAGAAGCCTCAGTATCAGGATCATCTGCTGTAAGCAGCGCCGCGGGTGAGAGATACGGACTGCTTTGGAAAATCGAAGAATAATGGATATCGGAGAGTGTAACATGAAAAACTACCATGTGGCCGTTGTGGGAGCCACGGGCGCCGTTGGTAACGAGATGATCAGGATTCTCGAAGAGCGCCGGTTTCCGGTGGGGAAGCTGACGCTTCTCGCGTCGGAAAGATCTCTTGGGAAAGAATTATCATTCCGGGGGAAGCCCCTGCCGGTGGAAGTACTCACCGAAAATTCCTTCCCGGGGATCGAAATCGGCCTTTTCTCGGCGGGCGGGAGCATCAGCGAGAAGTTCGCACCCATTGCCGCCAGGGCCGGGTGCGTGGTCATCGACAACACGAGCGCTTTCCGGATGGTGCCGGAAATACCGCTGGTCGTGCCGGAAGTGAATCCGGAGGCGATTGCGCTTTACAAGAACCGGGGAATTATCGCCAATCCGAACTGTTCCACCATTCAGATGGTCGTCGCCCTGAAACCGATCCACGATGCGGTGAGGATAAAACGGATTGTGGTCTCCACGTACCAGGCCGTTTCCGGAACGGGGAAAAAGGCGATCGAAGAGCTTTCCCTGCAGACCCGGGCCCTCCTCAACGCCCAGGAGCCGGAAATCAAGGTCTATCCGCACCGCATCGCCTTCAACTGCCTTCCCCACATCGACATTTTCCTGGAAAACGGCTATACGAAGGAAGAGATGAAGATGGTCAATGAGACCAGGAAGATCATGAACGATCCCGGCATTGCGGTTACTGCGACGACGGTGCGGGTGCCCGTTTTCTACGCTCATTCCGAGTCCATCAACATTGAAACGGAGAAGAAAATCACCGCGGCGGAGGTCCGGAGGCTTTTAGAGGAGGCGCCGGGGGTCAGGGTGGTCGATAACCCCCGGGAAAAGCAGTATCCGCTGGCGATAGACGCCGCCGGAACCGATGAGACCCTGGTTGGAAGGATCAGGGAAGACGAATCCATCCCTAACGGCATCAACATGTGGGTGGTCGCGGATAATATCCGCAAGGGCGCTGCCTTGAACGCCGTCCAGATTGCCGAAATCCTGATCAGCAGATATCTATGAGGATCAGCGGGGGGGAAGCAAGAGGAAGGACGATCCGCCTTCTCAAGGGATGCCGCATCCGGCCCACCGCCGAGAGGATCAAAGAGTCGCTGTTTGGTATTATCTCGCCTGTCACGGGGGGAGCATTCCTCGATCTTTTTGCAGGCAGCGGTAATGTCGGGCTGGAGGCCCTGAGCAGGGGGGCGCGTTTTGCGGTATTTGTGGAAAAGGATATCCGCCTGGCCGATGCGATCCGGACGAACATCTCTCTGCTTGGGTTCGCCGGGAAGGGGGAAGTCATCGCCGCAGATGCGGCAATGGGACTGGGGCGTCTTGCAAAAAGGGGGGATCGGTTCGAAATCATCTTTGCCGATCCACCCTATGAAACCGCTTAACTTAAGGAAACTCTGGGGTGGCTGGAGGGGGGGGATGTTTTGGCCGAGAACGGCATCGTCGTGATCCAGCATTCGGTGAGAGAAGCATTGGAAGAATCGTACGTGCGAGCAATGGCGGTAACTGATCAGAGACGGTACGGTGACACGATGTTGTCTTTCCTCAAAAAACGCGGAGAGGAATAATGCTCATGAAAAAAATAGCGGTATATCCCGGTTCTTTCGATCCGATCACCAATGGTCATGTGGACATCATCAAACGGGCTCTCCGGATGTTTGATGAACTGATCGTTCTCATCGCCTTCAATCCGAACAAGAAATCGGTCTTTTCCGTAGCAGAAAGACTGGAGATGATCCAGGGAGTGATCAGGGGCTGTAAGAATGTCCGCGTCGACACTTTCCACGGACTCCTGGTGGAATATGCTAAAAGGGAGGGGGCGAACGTGATTGTCCGGGGTCTCCGCGCCCTCTCCGATTTCGAGTACGAATTTCAGCTCGCCCTGATCAATCGGAAATTGAATAGGGAGATCGAGACCGTCTTTCTTATGACCGGCTACAGATGGTTTTATACCAGTTCGACAATCATCAATGAGGCGGCCAGTCTTGGCGGTTCCGTCAAGGGACTTGTGCCGGAGATCGTTAATCAGAAACTGCAGGAAAAATTTCATCCATAAAGGAAATACCATGAAACTCGCAGCCAGGATTTCGCTTATCAAACCGTCGCCTACCCTGACCATTCAGGCCAAGGCCAACGCCCTGAAGGCGGCGGGCAGGGACATCATCGGCTTCGGCGCCGGCGAACCGGATTTTGACACGCCCCGGAACATCAAGGATGCCGCCATCCGTGCCATCGAGGCAGGGTTTACGAAATACACCCCCGTGGGCGGTACGGATGAGCTCAAGGATGCGGTGATCGCCAAACTTCAGCGGGACAACCAGCTTGCCTACAAGCGTTCGGAGGTGGTCATCTCCTGCGGGGCGAAGCACTCGCTCTTCAATCTCGCCCAGGTCCTGTTCGAAGAGGGAGATGAGGTCCTGATTCCTTCACCCTACTGGGTATCATACACCGACATCGTTTACCTGACCGGGGCGAAACCGGTGGTCATCAAGACGAACATCGAAGACGGTTTCAAGCTCCAGCCGTCGCAGCTGGAGGCGGCCATCACGCCCAGAACCAGGGCGATCATCATCAGCTATCCCTCCAACCCGGCCGGCGTCTCATACAACCGGGAGGAACTGGAAGCCCTGGCAGAGGTTATCATTCGCAGGGGAATCATGGTGATCTCGGACGACATCTATGAGAAGATCATCTACGACGATGCCAGCCCGTTCTATACGATGGCCTCGCTCGGCGAAGAGCTGAAGCGGATCTCAATCGTCGTAAACGGCGTCTCAAAGACCTATGCAATGACGGGCTGGAGAATCGGTTATGCGGCAGGAGATGAGGAGATCATCGCTGCCATGACGAAGTATCAGAGCCAGAACACCTCCAACCCTACCTCTATCGCCCAGAAAGCGGCCGTCGAGGCTCTCAACGGTTCTCAGGAGAGTTTGCCGATGATGGTGCGCGAATTTCAGAAGCGGCGCGATGTGATCGTGGCGAAACTGAATGCCATCCCCGGTGTCACCTGCCTGAAACCGGTGGGGGCCTTCTACGTCTTTCCCAATGTTTCTTCTTTCTACGGCCGTTTGCTCGAGGGGAGAATTATCACCAATTCGGCCGAGATGGCGGCTTATCTGCTGGACGAATCCAATGTGGCCCTCGTCCCGGGCGGAGATTTCGGTCATGACGATCATATCCGCATCTCTTATGCTACTTCTATGGAACAGATTGAGAAAGGGGTGGATCGGATCAGGGAGGCCCTCCGGAAATTGTCCTGACGACGGGCGGAGCGGCGGATACTCGCGCACGCAGGCTTTCCTTTCCACTTTTAAATTCCAACGCATAACCAGGCGGATGATATGGGCGGCATATTCGGCGTAGTATCAGATGATTGTGCGAAGACCCTGTTTTACGGAACGGATTACCATTCCCATTTAGGGACTGAGAGTGCGGGACTGGCGGTTTTGGGGGCAAGCGGTTTTTACAACACGATCCACAGCATCAGCCAGGCCCAGTTCAAGTCCCGCTTCGCCGACGATTACAAAGGGATGCAGGGCGCCATGGGCATCGGCGCTATCGATGACGAATCCCCGCAGCCCCTGATCATCCGTTCGAAGTTCGGGACCTATGCCCTGGCCGCAACCGGGCTCATCACCAACAAGGATCAACTGACCCTCAATCTCCTCCGCGAGGGGGCATCGTTCAGCGAGATGGCGGGCGGGGGCGTCAACAGCGTGGAACTCGTCGCCAAGTTGATCAACCGGGGCGACGACATCGTCGATGGAATCGTCAGGATGCAGAACGCCATTGAGGGATCTGTCTGTCTGCTTTTGATGACGACGGAAGGCCTCTACGCAGCCCGGGACAGGTATGGGCGATTTCCCCTGTCCATCGGAAGAAATATACGGTCTGATAGCCCACCCCCGGGATTTGCTGCGGCGACCGAATCGAGTTCCTTTCCCAATCTCGGTTACGAACAGATCCGCTCGCTTGGACCAGGCGAGATCGTTCGCTTAGACGCCAGTGGAATCCGCGACGAACATCCGGCTGGCAATGAAAGGCACGTCTGCGCTTTCCTCTGGATCTACACGGGAGACCCCGCGGCGGTTTATGAAGGGATCAGTGTCGAAAAGGCCAGGGAGAGGTGCGGACAGGCCATGGCCAGCAGCGATGCAGTCGAGGCGGACTTCGTGACTGGCATCCCTGATTCGGGAGTCGGCCATGCCATCGGCTATGCAATGGAGTCCGGACTTCCCTACCGCCGACCCCTGGTAAAATATACGCCTGGTTACGGGAGAAGCTATACGCCCCCTTCCCAGGACATCCGGGATATTGTTGCGACCATGAAGCTCAATGCCATCCGTGACGTCATCCAGGGCAGCCGGATGGTGGTCTGCGACGATTCGATCGTCCGGGGAACGCAGCTGAAGAATTACACCATCCGGAAACTGTGGGACAACGGGGCGAAAGAGATTCATATCCGCCCGGCCTGTCCGCCTCTGATGTTTCCCTGCCGCTTTGCCTCTTCCACAAGATCCGCCGCCGAACTGGCCGCCCACCGCGCGATACGCGCCCTGGAAGGAGAGACAACGGAGCGCCTCGAGGAATATCTCGACCATCGTACGGCCCGATACCGGAGTATGGTCGAATGGATCCGGCGGGATCTGAACGTAACCTCCCTTAAATATATCCATATCGAGGAGATGATTGCGGCCATCGGTCTGCCCGAGGAGCAGCTCTGCCTCTACTGCTGGCGCGGCCGGTAGGGTCTTTGGAAGAGGGTTAACGAATTTGCGGCATTTTGGGAGAGCGAGATTTTCACCCCGACGCTCCCTCTCTTCCCCAAGCCGGTTCCCACCTTGGGGGAAATACCCATTGATTGCCCTTATCCCTTCATGTTATAGATCTCCGACAGTCGCTATTCCGTGGGCTTTTGCCATGCGGGTGATGCCAACCAAACCCGCAGCGGGGGTATTTTTTTGAGTTCGCTTATCCATAGAAGAAAAACAAGGCCGGTTTTTGTCGGCGGCGTGCAGATCGGCGGCGAGGCGCCGGTGGTGGTCCAGTCCATGACCTCCTCCGACACGCGGGACGTCCGGGCCACGGTCGAGCAGATCCGGGAGCTGGAGGAGGCCGGCTGTGAAATCGTCCGGGTGGCCGTTCCCGATGAAGCGGCCGCCGCCGCTATCCGGGAGATCAGATCCCTCATCCGCATCCCCCTGATTGCCGATATCCATTTCCGTCATCAACTGGCCCTGCTGGCGATGAATCACGGGGCGGACGGCATCCGGATCAATCCCGGCAATATCTCCCCGGATGGAATCCGGGAAATCGTGAGGATGGCCAGGGCAAACGGCAAGGTCATTCGGATAGGAATCAATGCTGGATCCCTCGAGAAGGAGATCTTCATCCGCCATGGGGGAGCGACAGCCGAGGCCCTCGTGGAGAGCGCCCTGAAGAATATCCGTCTCCTGGAAGCGATGGACTTTGACGCCATCAAACTCTCCCTGAAATCCTCTGCTGTGGCGACCACGATCGAGGCCTACCGGCTCGCTGCCGGGAAGACGGACTATCCCCTCCATCTTGGCGTCACGGAGGCCGGAACGCTCGTCCAGGCGGCCATTAAATCGGCCATCGGCATCGGGACGCTCCTGTATGACGGGATAGGCGACACCATCCGCGTTTCCGTCACGGGCCATCCCGTTCAGGAGATCGGGGTGGCCTACGGTATCCTCCGGGCCCTCAATATCAGGAATGTCGGGCCGGATATTATCGCCTGTCCGACCTGCGGGCGTTGCGAGATCGATCTTGCCAAACTGGCCCAGAGGGTGGAAGGGGAATTGAAGGGGATGAAGAGCCCCCTGAAGATCGCCCTCATGGGGTGCGTCGTCAACGGTCCGGGAGAGGCTGCCGAAGCGGATATCGGTATTGCCGGGGGAAGGGGGTCGGGGATCCTCTTTAAGAAGGGCAAGATCGTCCGGAAGATCCGCGAGGAGGAGTTTGTCCCGGTGCTGATGGAAGAGATTCGGACAATGATGGCGGAAGCCGGTCGGAAAAAAATGTGAGGAGTGAGGTGTAAAGCGTGAAACCCTCCTTACTCTTTACTCCTTGCACCTTGTCAACAAGGAGGTTGCATGCGTTATTCGGAGCTGTTCCTGCCCACGGGAAGGGAGGTCCCTTCCGATGCGGAACTTGTCAGTCATCAGCTGATGATCCGGGCAGGAATGATGAGAAAACTGACCAGCGGAATCTATTCCTATCTTCCCCTGGGTTACCGGGTGATCCGCAAGGTCGAGCAGATTGTCCGGGAAGAGATGAACCGGGCAGGGGCCCAGGAGGTATTCCTGCCTATGGTTCAGCCCGCCGAGCTCTGGCAGGAATCGGGCCGGTGGATCCATTACGGCAGGGAGCTGCTCCGCCTCCGCGATCGCCATGACCGTGAATACTGTCTCGGGCCGACGCACGAGGAGGTGATCACCGATCTGGTCCGCAACGAGATCAAAACGTACCGGCAGCTCCCGAGAAATCTCTACCAGATCCAGACGAAGTTTCGCGATGAGATCCGGCCCCGGTTCGGGGTGATGCGCTGCCGGGAATTCGGAATGAAGGACGCCTACAGTTTCGATCCGGATGAGGCGGGCGCCGAGGTCAGCTACCGGAAGATGTTCGACGCCTACATCCGGATTTTCACGCGCTGCGGTCTGAACTTTCGGCCGGCGGAGGCGGATTCGGGGAGCATCGGCGGGAGTTATTCCCACGAATTCATGGTGATGGCCGATTCAGGAGAGGACGCGATCTGCTTCTGCAACGCCTGTCAGTACGCGGCCAATCTGGAGAAGGCCGAGCTCGCGAAACCCGAGGCGGAATTGCCGGCGGGATCGGCTCTTCTCCTTGAGGAGGTGCACACCCCCGGGGTGCGGACGATTGAAGAGGTCTGCGGTTACCTCCATGTCCGACCGGAAGAGGTTGTCAAGACCCTGATCTTCGCTGCGGACGGAAAGCCCGTGGCCGTACTGATCCGCGGGGATCGCGAGGTAAACGAGGTTAAGGTCCGGAACTATCTGGGTTGTGATGCCCTGGAACTCGCCTCGGATGACATGATTTTCAAGGTGACCCGTTCCCCCCGAGGTTTTGCAGGGGCAATCGGCATCAAGGCCAGGATCATCGCCGATTATTCGCTCATGGGAGCGAGCGCCGTCGTCATGGGAGCAAATCGGGAGGATTATCATCTTAGCCATGTCAATCCGGGAAGGGATTTTAAGGTTGAAAATTATGCCGATCTGTGCGTGATCCGCCAGACCGATCCCTGTCCCCGCTGTGGGGGGAAGATCAGCTTCGCCCGCGGGATCGAGGTCGGGCATGTATTCAAGCTGGGAACAAAATACAGCAAAGCCATGAAGGCTCTCTATCTCGATCGGAACGGCCGGGAGCAGACCATGGTGATGGGTTGTTACGGCATCGGCATCGGCCGAACAGTCGCCGCCGCCATCGAACAGAACCATGACGCCGACGGGATCGTCTGGCCTCTGCCGCTCGCCCCCTATCCGGTCATCATCACCCCGGTGAATGTGAATGAGAAACCGCTGTTGGAGACGGCGGAAAAAATCTACCTCTCCTTAGTGGAAAAAGGGGTGGACGTCCTTCTTGATGACCGCGACGAACGGGCGGGCGTCAAATTCAAGGATGCCGACCTCATCGGCATCCCCTTCCGGGTGACGATCGGTCCCAAGAAACTGTCCGAAGGGAAGGTGGAAATCAGATATCGGCGATCCGGAGAGGTCAAGACCCTTACGGTTTCCGAAGTCGAGGCGTTTCTTATGGAGCGCATCAGCGAAAAATGTGAGGTGTGAAGAGTGAGGGGTAAAGCGTGAAACCCTCCTTGCTCTTTACTCCTTACACCTTGAAGGACTGTAGCCCCCATGCTCCGCATCAACGACATCCTGGATAAGGTCCAGTCATATCTCTCACCCTCCGAACTGGAGATGATCGAAAAAGCGTACATCTTTTCCGCCTCCGTTCATCAGGAGCAGATCCGTCTCTCCGGCGAACCCTATCTGACTCATCCCATGGAGGTCTGCGGAATCCTGGCCCAAATGAAACTCGATGCGGCGACGATCGTGACCGGCCTCCTCCACGACACGGTGGAGGATACCCTGGCCACGCCGGAGCAGATCGAGGATGCCTTCGGAAAGGATGTGGCGTTTCTCGTCGACGGGCTGACAAAGATCAGCAAGATCACCCTCGGCAATCAGGAGGAAAGACAGGCGGAAAATTTCCGGAAGATGATCTTAGCCATGTCCTCCGACATCCGCATCCTCCTCGTGCGTCTGGCGGATCGCATCCACAACATGAGGACCCTCGAGTTCCAGTCGCCGGAGAGGCAGATCTACATCTCCAAGGAGTCCCTGGAACTGTACGCCCCCCTGGCCAATCGTCTGGGAATCAACTGGATGAAGATGGAATTAGAGGACCTCTCCTTCCGCTATCTCGATTTTGAGGCCTATAACGATCTCGCCAGGCGGGTGGTGAAGAAGAAAGAAAAACGGGAGGAATATACCCAAGAGGTCAACGGGATCATTAGCCGGGAGTTGGATCGTTTCGGGATCAAGGGAGAGGTCGATGGAAGAGCGAAGCATTTTTACAGCATCTATCAAAAGATGAAAGAGCAGCACATAGATTTCGACGAAGTCTATGATCTGACGGCCTTCCGGATCATTCTGGACTCGGACAAGGAGAAGGACTGCTATGAAGCGCTGAGCATCGTCCACGCCCTCTGGAAGCCGGTCCCCGGGAGGTTCAAGGATTACATCGCGATGCCGAAGGCCAACCATTACCAGTCCCTCCATACGACGGTGATCGGACCGTACGGAGAACGTGTCGAGATCCAGATCCGGACACGGGCGATGCATGAGTGGGCGGAAGAGGGAATCGCCGCCCACTGGCGCTATAAGGAAGGCAGGGCTTTATCCAGCGGTGATGGGGATCAGATCAAGAAGCTCCGAGATCTGTTGGACGCCCAGCAGGAGATCGAGAATCCGCGCGAGTTCATGTCCAACCTCAAAGTGGCCCTCTTCCCGGAGGAAGTTTATGTGTTTACGCCAAACGGGGATGTGAGATCCTTTCCGAAAGGGGCAACGCCCATCGATTTTGCCTACAGTATCCACACGGATATCGGCAATCAATGTATCGGCGCCAAGGTAAACCGGAGCATCGTTCCTCTGAAGTATCAGCTGAAGAATGGGGATACGGTAGAGATCATCACCCAGGCGGGACACCATCCCAGCAAGGACTGGCTGAAATTCGTGGTCACCTCTCGTGCGATTGCGAAAATCAGGAACTGGGTCAAGACCGAAGAGCGGAAGAGAAGCCTTGCCCTTGGCCGGGATCTCCTGGAAAAGGAGTTCAAAAAACATCACCTGAAATTCGGACAGATCGCCAAATCTTCGAAAATGGCCGAGATCTACGCTGAATATCATATCAATTCCCTGGACGATCTGATGGCTGGCGTCGGTTACGGGAAGGTGTCTCCGAAGCATGTCGTCCATCATTTCCTGCCGGAGGAAGAAACCAAGAAAGAAACAACGGTCGCCAGGACCAGGAAAAAGGGTGCGGAAACGGCGCCCGTCGGCGTGTCGCTGACGGGGATCGAGGATATCATGGTCCGGTTCGGGAAGTGCTGCGATCCCCTACCCGGGGACGAGATCACCGGGTATATCTCGCGCGGCAGGGGGATTACCGTTCATACGGCCAATTGCGCACATATCCGGGAGATGGACCCAGACCGGCTGGTCGATGTCCAATGGGACATCCGCGAAAAAAGGGAATATCCGGTGCAGATGCGGATCGTCGGCAACGACAAGAAGGGGCTCCTGGCTGATATCAGCTCCGCCATAACTTCTGTTGATGTCAACATCACCCATGCGGAGATCAATATCTCACAGGATGGCGAGGCTGTCTGCGATTTCGCTGTCAATGTGAATGATCTCCATCAGTTCAACAAGGTCATTACGGCGGTCAAGAAAGTGCGGGAGGTCATCTCCGTGGAGAGACTCTGGCGGCCATGAGATGGAAGCGGCAGGCGAGGTTTTACGATGATAAGAATTGACAGCCAAAGACCGTTTGCTGTAAGAACCACCTGCCGTGGAGTGATCTGATTGGAAAGGAATCAATTGAATTTATGAATGGATGTCGTCGGAAATTTTGGATTCTCCCCGCGGCCGTCATCCTGTGTTGCCTCTTTGCCATGACGGCGGCGGCCGCTCAGCCGAATCGGCATACCGCCCTGATCGATCCCGCCCATGGGGGCGAGGATACAGGGGTGGTGTCGGATAAGCTCCGGGAGAAGGACCTGACCATGAACCTTGCCCTATTGATCCGCCAGGAGGCGCGAAAAACGGCGGACCTGCAGGTCCATCTGACCCGTAACGCCGACAGGAAGATGACTATTGCAGAGAGGATCAACGCAGTCGGTACGTTCAAACCGGATTGCCTGATCAGCCTGCATGTCAATGCCGGATTCGGGAGAAAGGCCACGGGCTATGAGGTCTATTTCCCTGGTTTCAGGCAAACCGTTGCCGGTGGCGGCGACTCCGCCGCTATCCTTAAGGATATGGCAAAAAACAAGCACCTCAACGATTCCGTGAGACTCGCGCAGCAGATCCAAGCCAGTCTCGAGAAGGTGTTTCCCCGCAAGGGGCGCGGGCTGCGCGATGCACCCAGCCCGCTTCTGGACGGGCTTGATGTTCCCGGGCTGGTCGTGGAGATCGGCTTTGCGACCAATCCGGAAGACCGGAAAAGCCTGAACGAAGAAGAGACGCAACGGGCCGTCGCCCAGGCGCTGGTAAGGGGGCTGCAGGCCTATTTTCAGAAAGGGCCGTGAAGGGGGAGAAAAGAAGGATTTCGTTTCGGCTCACGCCTCACTCCTCCCGTTTTTTGCGGCGGGCTGATAACAATACAGCGGAACATCCTCGGGAGTCTGGACTGAAAAAGATCGTATTTGCCTCACGGAACAGGGGAAAGATAAAAGAGATCCGGGCCATGCTCGCGGACCTCGGGATGAGACTCCTTTCTTTGAATGATTTCCCTGATATTCCTGAGATCGTCGAAGACGGAGAGAGCTTTCTGGAAAATGCGCTGAAAAAGGCGCGGACTGTCGCCGAACTGACGGGAGAGAACGTCCTTGCCGACGATTCTGGTCTGGAGGTGAAGGCCCTGAAAGGGGCGCCCGGAATCTATTCCTCGCGGTATGCCGGCAACGGGGCGGATGATGAGAAGAACATCAGGAAGCTGCTGAAAGACATGAAGGGAGTCCCCCCCGAAGAAAGGGAGGCTGCTTTTCGGTGCGCTCTCGTTCTCTACCGGCCCGACGGGCATTATGAAACCTTTGAGGGACGTTGGGAAGGAAGGATTGCGGAAGCGCCGATTGGCCGGGAAGGGTTCGGATACGATCCTGTTTTTTTCCTGCCGGAGTTGGGATTGACCGTGGCCGAACTTTCTCCCGAGGTCAAGAACCGGATCAGCCATCGGGCCCAGGCCTTTGAAAAGCTGAAGGAAAGGCTCAGAGAAGAGATAGGGAAAACGGGGCGTAGCGCAGCCCGGTAGCGCGCCTGCTTTGGGAGCAGGATGTCGTAGGTTCAAATCCTACCGCCCCGACCATTTAAATCAATAGGTTACAATGAATATTGTAGCCTTTTTTTATGCCAATAAAGCTCGGGGTACAAAACGGGGTACAATCCGAAAGGTATCTCTTCTATCAATTCAAGGCTGCACAGATCGAACAAAATGTTTCTGGGTGCACAAATGTGCACCTGGGAGAAATCCCTGAAGGCCAACTTCGCCCCCTCGCCCGTCTTGAACCTGATCAACAACGGGTCGCTTGGCAGCAGGCCGTCGCAACAGCCCATCAATCAGAATATCCCGTCCGTGGCGCGAGGATCGCCCAGGTTAAACGATCCGCCTCCAGGCCGACGGTCTCCCCCTGGGGACCATCCGACGGTCTCCCCCCGCGTGCGCGGGGAGCAAGGGGGGAATCCGGCCATGTCCTCCCCCGTCCGGGGTGCCGTTCGCCCCGCCTGAGCGATCCTGCGGAGCCGTAGTGCCATAAAAAAGGTCCGGAGCGGCCATGTAATCGCTCCGGACCTTCCTTTGGAGAGGAGGAGACCCCGCTCCGCACCATCAACTCCGCCGCTTCTCATCCTGGAGAGGATGCAACCGGCTTCCCGGCGTTTTGCTGAAGATGAGGCACTAACCGGGTAATCCTCAGCGGCGCATCGCGGTTTCCCGCCCGGGCCGCCGCCGCCCACACAGTACGGAAGACATCTCCGCCTCTGTTAACCAATGACGCCCTGGACGAAAATCGTCAAGGCGTGCGTGTCGTCAGAATCGACCGTCAGGGCCTTTGCCGCTGGCAGTACGATCCCGCCGTTAAAAAATGTAAATTGAAGCTGTGTCGAGGCCAGCATAGAGAACGGCCCCAAAATCACCGCCTCAACGTCATTCGCCGCCTCGCCTGCGCCAATGGTAATGCTCTGAGTACCACCGGTCCCGTTTGAAATCATCAGGTGCTGCAGGATGATTGATTCCCCCGGATCCGGCGCCGTCACAAGAATCTCGCATAAACTCGCGTCGGCGGATGTACCTGTCACCGCAAACCCCGCCGTTGCCACCTGGTTTGAATTTAACGTGATTGCCATACGTCACCCCCTATGCCCTTACTGCGAGCACAACCACAGGAGAAACCGTCTGTCCGGTCGCCAGGGTCAACGGTTCATTCCACAGACTTTGGCCACAATGGCGCTCAATTATCCGGCTCAGGAGCTCATCGGTTGCGAAAGCCACGTGAATCGAGGTGTCAAACCTCATGCCCGCTCTCAATCCGACGCAATAGGTTGACAGGTCGAGCAGGGAAATATCGCCCTCACTTCCAAGCGCCGGGACCTTCTCAGTGAACAAAACTGGGCGCGTGAGGATTTTAAATTCCCCGTTGCTCTCACTCATAACGGGGACGACGGCACCGCCGAAGCCGATTGCAATACTTAAACTCAGCAACTGCGGGATGCAGTCCTGACTACAAAGCCAGATGCTATTGCTGAACGACCCGGCATACATTCTGGACATCATGTCGATCAGATTTTCGTACACGATGGTCGCTTTTTTCTGCCCGTTTTGCTTCGGTACAACAACTTTACAGGGGCTGTTCAACACCCCCAACGGCTGAGATGCCCCGTCGCCCGAAATGAACGCTTTGTCTCTGTACCAGGCCAGACCCTTTCCGCAAATTTGAACGATTTGATTGAATCCGCCCACGGTATCGGCCGACAACTCGCTGGAGAAGCGAATCAGGCCGGTCAGTTTCTGAGTGGTCAGCGTCATGCTCCTGGCCTTCGGGTTCGCCTCGTTGATCGTTCCCGCCTCGCTCGCGTATGAGGCCACGAAGCCCCCGAACAAGCAAGCGCCGTGGCTGCCGATACTCATGGCGGGAATGGAAATTTCGTTTGAAATCATAGGCTGCAAGTAACACCGCGGCATGATGATCTCGGACTCCAGGCTCACCGCGTGGATCTTCGCCGCCGTCTCGGAGGGAATTAAGAAGCCACCATCCGCAGGAATACTTTCCGCCATGCTGTTGGTAATCAGGCCCGGATGATGCCGGCCGCTGAAAACCGCGCTGAAAAAGTTCGTGTCATGGTCCGACCACTCGCCGCCTCCGCGATTTCCGAACAGGCTGTTGTAATCTTTCGCCTGGCCCGGTTTTTTCAGTTCAAAGCCGCCGTTAGGTCCGAAGCTCTGACGAGGAGCGCCGCCGATTGAATTTTGCAGGGTCAGCGCCTTCTCCGGGAGGTATCTCCGCTCATCATCGATGCAGACCAGCATTTCTCCGATTAAACCGCTCTCCTCCGAATTCAAGGCCCGGCCCTCTTTTGCTACTTTGGCCCTGATCGCGGCCACCTTTGCCGTCAACTTTTGTATATTTTCGATGTGTTCCTGGTACATAATTTCCTTCCTTTGCCCCGTAGGGCTGATTTTATTTTGTCGTACTGCTATATTTCA
>Ga0315297_10000347_pt1 | contig 26695 bp, 21 predicted proteins | sample YL17G15_0_MG_FD_203628 | JGI IMG/M metagenome (GOLD analysis project Ga0315297, IMG submission 203628) | Sediment microbial communities from Yellowstone Lake, YNP, Wyoming, USA - YL17G15_0 | ecosystem: Environmental > Aquatic > Freshwater > Lake > Sediment | place: USA: Wyoming | collected...
GGGAGGGAGTGACATAAACTTCACTATGCAGAACGGCTCCCTTATCACGACCGGCGACAACGCCTCGGCCAATTTCGGCTTTGTCATAAGAAATGACCCCAGCTTTGAACTCGTGGTGGTCATAAACAACTCCGAGATTCGCGGGGCGGGGTTCCCAAGCGCGCCCCTTAGCAACACGGGCGTTTACATATACGACGCCGCCAACGTGACCATGATCAACTCCACGATAAGCGGCGGCTACAACGGGGTTGTCCTGAATTCCACGAACGTGAATCTCATAAACGCCAGCACCGTAAGCGGCAACGCAAACTTCGGCATTCTGGTGCACAGGTCCAACTTCACGAACATAACCGGCAACACGATAAGGGACAACGGCAATTTTGGCGTGATGATTAACGCGTCCACGAACGTTTCGGTGCTCGCCAATGACATAATAAACAACAGCAAGGGCGGAATTCACGCCAACCGCTCCACGAACCTTACCATGAACAACAATTACGTCTACCTCAACGGCGGGAACGGCATATCAAACAACTTAGCTACGAACCCTGTTACCTACGCCATCTGGAACAATGTCATTTTGAACAACAGCGGCTGGGCGGTCTGGGCCAATGACACCGCGACCACAGCCAGCATAAAGGGCAACACCATGTGCTTCAACACCAACACCACCTACTGGGCGCTGAATAACGTCCCGTACGCCGGCGGAGCCGGCAACGTCATGTACAACATCTTTTGCGTCAACGTCTCGCGCCCGGTAAAGGGCGGCTGCACGAACTCCGACGAAGTCCGTTTCTACGTTTCCGGCAACCCGTTGTCGTGGGTATCGGGGGGTGAGACCAACTGCACGTTCAACATAGACAACGTGTACAGGAACCACACGCAGACCCCGGGCGCGTACCACACCGTGAGACTGACGTTCAACGGCACCGAAGTGGGCGACGGCCGCCATAACATTTCGATCCATTGCGACCCCTACCTAAACGTTGCTGACACGGAAAGCGATTACAACCGCGATACTGAGGGCCCCGGTTACAGCTCCGGCGGGAGCGGCGGCCCCTGCGAGAACGTGACGCTGGCCGTCTACTGGACCGACGGCACCTGTAATGTTTCCTACGCCACGCTCTCCACGAACGAGACCGGGCATCAGAAGATCTACACCAACGGCACCTACGGCTCCCCGAAGATGATAGAGTGGAATGAGAGCTGGAGCAACTTCAGCTGGTGGAACGAGACCGTGAAGAACCAGTATATCAACTGGCTGGTCTGGGCCAACGACTCCGCAGGCAACTGGAACCACACCGACAACGCCACCTTTCAGGCCATCCCGTGCACCTCGTCCGTCGTGACCGGCGGCGGTGGCGGAGGAGGCGGGGGCACGGCGCAGCCTTCGGCCTGCACGGCCAGCGGCGGCAACATGACCATAGCGCCGGCCGAAGAGGGCCAGACCGTTTCCTGCTACCTCAACACGGACTTCAGGCTTTTCAACTTCACCTTCGCCGAGGATTCGGGCTCGACGAAACTCGCGGTCGCTGAGACCGCCCAGCCCGGCGATGTGCCGGCCCCGGCCGAGGCCGTGTACAAGTTCTACAGGTTCACGGCCGTTGATCTTACCGCAGAAAAGCTGAGCAGGGTCCTGGCGGAATTCGTCGTGCCGAACAGCTGGATCAACGGGAGCGGCGTGACCGCTTCCGACGTGGGCCTGTACCGCTGGACCGGAACGGAATGGGAGGCACAGCCGACCGAAATCAAGCTGAACAGCACGAACAACACCTACTTTTACGCCGATATCTTGTCCTTTGAGACCGACATTTTCGCGATAGCCGCAGGAAAGGCCTGCCCGGTCTGCCCGTCGTATGGCGACTGGGGGGAGTGCATTGACGGCCGCCAGGAAAAGGAGGAATCGGTATGCTCCGAGGAAACGGGCTTCGCTTGCCAGAACCAGACCCTGGGCAGGCGCTGCGTCTGCCCGGGCCTGTGCCCCGATATTGTAGAGACCGATTGCATCGACGGCAGGAAGAACGTGACGGCCTACTCCTGCTCGAAGGAGACGGAATATGAGTGCGTGCCGCAGACCGATGAGGTCGATTGCGCGCCCAAGCTGCCGCAGCTCCTTCTCCCGCTCTGGGAGGGCTTCACGTCCGCGCCGCCCGCGGCGCAGGTCGTGATGGCGCTGGCGGCCGTTGTTGTGGCCGGCTGTGCCGCAGCGGCCGGCTACTGGTGGTTCGCGCTCAGGTTACACCCCGAGCGTGCGGAAAGGATAAAAGAGCTGATAAGGAAGTATATGCCGAAGAAAAGGCCGCCCGATGCCCCGGCGGAACAGCCGCAGCAGCCGGAAGGCGGCGAAGAACCTGAATCCCAACCAAAAAAGACTTGGGAAGAAGATGATGAATATGGTACTTGAATCGCTTTTCCCGGAAAAGAAAATAAAAAGCAAGCCGATAGACATGCTGGTGCTCGGTTTTGTCATCGCGCTCGTGGCGGTTTTCGCTTCCTATTTCGTCTTCCCGAAGTACGCGGGCATAATGGCGCCGCTCATAACCGCCCTCGCGATGGCCCCGCTCATAGAAAGGCTGTTCGAGGACGAGGAGGACGAGATAGACGAGGTCGCGGAGAAGCGCCTGATAATGGGGTTCTTCTCGCGGCACAGGAGCATCATTTTGCTGTTCACGCTCTACTTCATCGGCAACTTCCTGGCCGTTTTCCTGCTGGCCACCATACTGCCGCAGTCTCTGCTCCAGTCCATGTTCGAGCCCCAGCTGGCCGACATAAACGCGGTCCAGTCCATGAGCGCGGCCACGGGAGCGGCCATACGCCCCGACATAGCGGAAATCATAGTCTTCAACAACCTGAAAGTCATGGCGTTCGCCTTCCTGCTGTCCTTCCTGTTCGGCACGGGCGCAACGTTTATCCTCAGTTGGAACGCCTCCATACTCGGCATTTTCCTGGCCAGCTACGCCCGCCAGGGCCTTTACCACTCGCTGCTGCTCACCACGACGGGCATGTTCCCGCACGCGGCCGTGGAGATAGTGGCGTACTTCCTCGCCGGGATTGCTGGCGGGATACTGTCCGTGGGCATGGTGCGCGAGAAGTTCCTGTCCCCGGAGTTCAGGCTCATGCTCAAGGATTCGCTGTTCCTGCTTGTCTTGGCGGTGGCGTTCGTCCTTGTCGGCGCCTACCTCGAGGTCGGCCTTTAAGAATATTGGCACACCTATTTTGATTATGGTCAAGAGCGCCGTGAACATACTTCTTGTCGCGGGGTTCGCCCTCGCGATGCTCTACGTGTTCGTTTATTACACCCAGCCGTCTGGCGCCTCGGGCGCCTTCGCGGCCGCGCCGGGCGCCGGCTCCGCCCTTTTCGCGGTGGCGGTGGCCGTCCTTGCTTTGTTTGGCCTCTGGCAGAGCAAACTATACAATAAGAAATAAATGGTGGGCTCGCTGGCATCACCATCTCGAACAGAGAAACGCCGTCCTTAATTTTGGCCGTCTCTTTTACAGTATTAGCGGTCCTGAAATATAAGGTTAATATTACCACTATATAGTAATTTAAGCTTGCACTACATAATAATTATTGTATGCCTAGGTCAATAGCTTACATAGATAATGCTGGAAACAAGGTAGACAAAAGGGTATTTTTGGAACCTTTTCAAGCTGAACTTGAGGATATCTCGCATATAGGACGGCTTGTTGATGCATATGATTATACAGGAACCATAAGCCTCCCGATTGCCGACTATGAGACGATAATTAAGCATTTCCCTAATTGTATTAAAAGTTTCATAGCAGATTCAACAAACCTTAACGGCGGGCGCGCATACCTTCGCGGTAGAAATTATTATCTACATATTGTAGAAAACAATGACAAAGAACGTGTCTTTGAGCGGCTTCTGAAAGGTCTATGTCTATTGCAGGAACAGCTTGAAAATATGCCAGATTCGAATTCGCTGACTGATGAAGAACTTTTCGTGGCCTCATCTGTTTTGGACCACAGGAAGCATTATTCTATGGCCGTATTGAACCTTTTCTTTGAAAATGCAATAAAGCATCCCGAAAACCAGTATTTGAACAGAGACAATTATAAAAACTTCAAGGACATTACGATATCATCTATAGAAGATTATTATAGTTTCATGCTCCGCTCGGAAAGGCATAAATCGAAGAAGCAGACCTTTAAAGAGTGCGACATAGAACTAGTAAAACGCATGGAGTTACCGAACGATTCTGTAAAAGAGGAAAGTGAAGAAGCCATTTCAGGTGCAAGTAAGATAATAATCAGGGAAATGGATCACCCCGCTCAAATCATACTTTATGCCGGAAATATGTTGAAGCATGATGGAAAACGCCCGATAGATATTACCGTTAATCCGCTGAAAGGTGCCACTGAAATTGGGTACGGCTTGAAATCGGTGTTTGACAACCTTAACATAGATAAAGTACAGAACATTATTTTGCTTAAGTATTCACATTACGACAATAGCGAACCAGATACCAAGGATATGGCAAATTATATGCCGCAGTTTCTGCTGCCGGACCTTCAGCAGTTAAGGAATAAGAGGGTCTTCATAATAGATGACAATGGTTGGAGCGGATTAAGCCTTCGTAGGATCAGGGAATTGCTTAGCCAATATTCTGACGATATCAACTTAGCTGTTATAGAAAGGCCTGTTGACTCTATACAAAAATTGCGTGAGGCTGGAAAGCCATATTTAAGACCCGAGGAATTGGCAATACCAGCAATCGCCAAATTAAGGCAAGTCAACGCAATCAATAGAGAACTAATCGCAAATAATTTCGGTGGTAAACATGACTAAAATCGATAACTTTAATTCCTCCAGAAACAATATAATTAGCATGCCTGAGGGGGAAGAATTCAATCCAGCATTATTTATCCAAAAGGAAGTATGGAAATACGCCAAAGAGCATGCTGATGAGATATTTGCAATTTCAGATAGGGATGATTATGAAGAACTCCCTCCTTTGGACGATTTTAATAAGTGGTATTTTGATGATCTTGAACCATATGCAAGTAAAGTTATGAAAGAGCATGGCTACAATGAAGATAAGATAAATGAGATTATCGGTGAGAACTGGATACGATTCTACAGGGTGACACTCCCCAGCATGGAAACGCGGCGACATATGGCCAATAACAAAAAGGGAAATGGGATTACGGCTTAAAACATCATCATAATCTTCTTCATACAAATTACTAACCAGGTTTTCATGCAGTCGAATTAAATTCTCTTGCCGGTCGATTTATCCCCAAATTCTAACTCCTCCAGCTTTTCAGGCCCCCGAAGGGCGGGCTTCTGAGGAATAGAACGTGAAAGCGGGCGGTTTTAAGGCCAGTCGGGTTGGAATACGCCGAAGGCGGGGCTTCTGCGCTTCTATGGCGCAGTAGCGGGAGCAAGTTGAGTTAGAAGTCAATCACTTATTGGAAGGGCGCTAACAGCGCCCTTCGTAAGAGCTAACTCCGCCTTGTGGGAGTTAGAGACTTGTACGGTTAGAACCGCTTTCCTGCGCGGTTAGACCTGAAATCTAACCGTACCTACTTTTTTAGACTCCTAAAGAGCGAGCTTTCGGTGAATGTAATCCGAAAACTGGGCTTTAAAGCCCCGTGCGGTTAGAATATGGCTCAATCGGAGCCACTATGCCCTATTGCAACGGTAGCGGGTGTTAGTTGAGTTAGCCGTAGACCACTTATTAGAAAGGCGCTAACCGCGCCTTTCAGAAATGCTTCTTCACGGCTTCGAGGTCCTTCATCAGGTCGTCGTATTTCCTTGACTTTTCCTCGGATTCCCTTAATTTTTCCAAAAGCGCATTATACTCGCTTTCCACGACTTCAATCATCTTCTTCTCAACCTTCTCGCCTGTTTTCACGAACGCGGCAACCCCATGGCCATGCCTGCGCGAGGGCCAGTTCGCATACGCATCGAAGCACCCCCCGCCGGAGGCCCAATACGACCTGACGGAAGCCTCACCGTTTTCAAAAGTAATGCCGCCGTCCCAGACCTTCTTTTTCGGCTTCTTCATCAGACCGGCTTTGACAAGCGTGTCAAAAACAGCAGAATCGTTAATTTTGGCCTTCCTCGCCTTGCCGTCATACTGGAGCCCGCCGTCAACCTCCTTCACGGTCGGCTCAGCGATTATCGAGCCCTTCTCGAGTATGACTTCCCTGTTGTGCATCCAGTAATCAATTGCCATTTTCTTGAAATTATCGTTATTGTGGACAAAATCATAGCTCATCTGCAATGGCAGGAGCGTGTAGCGCTCGCCGTACGTCTTGGATATTTCCTGGCCGAGAAGCGTCATCTGCTTATGATCGAGATTCGCAACGAACTTCTTGGACTTGTAATCACGGTTTCCTTCTGGCAGGTGCGTGCTTCCAGGGAAGAATATTTTTCTATTTTCCTCAGGTGCATCTATCTTGTCCAGGATGTCGTATACTGTTTGAGCTTTGCTCATAACTAACTACTATATAGTAAGATATTTAAGGCTATCTATTGGTTCCTATTATTAACCGTAAACGGGTTTACCGCGGATTTATCCCCTCATATACCCCGTCACCAACCTCGCCAGCCTCTCCATGTCCTCCTGGCTCAGCCCTTCGGGTCCCTTCAGCACCTTGATCAGTTCGCCGTTCGCATGCTCCGCGAAGCTCTGCGCCAAGCCGTTAGTTTTCTCCTCAATGGATAGGGCTGTCCGTATGTCCAACGGCGCGGCGCACCTGTTGCAGAACTTCGAGGTCGCTCCATTGACGAACTCACAACGGGGGCACTTGATGGGCTTGAGCACGCTTTCCTCGTTCTTGCGCTCGTCGTCTCCCAAGCCGTTCAGCTTCAATATGGCATTGTCTGTATCCCTGCCGCTCATATGCACGTAGATAGCGGCCATGTTGCTTCCTTGCGTCCAGCCGAACATCTGCTTAAGCTGGGCTTCTGTAAGGTGGTTTGCTAAGAAGGTTGCCCTTGAATGCCTGAACATGTGCGGGTTTGGCCGCTTCTTTACGCCCGCCCTTTGGGCTGTATCGCTGAATATTCTGCCTATCGCGTTGTAGGTCAGCGGCTGGCCTTTGTGCTTTGTCCCGATGCATATCCATAACGGGGCTTCGGGATTGTCCTTTTCGGGATGGCAGGCCAGCCATGCGGCGATATAGGGAACAGAACTGACCAGCCTTATGCGCCGCATTCCGGTCTTGCCCTCTACGATAACTACGGCTCCATATTTGTCAAATTGCACGTGCTTTATTCTCCTGCTGGACAATTCGCCTACTCGGCAACCAGACTCATAGAGGCTTGCTATTAGGGCTTTGTCACGCGGGTTATCAGCGGCGTTGATTAGTTTGATTACGTCCTCTTCAGACCAAAGCTCTTCGGGTAGTTTGTGGCGGCTGTTCCTGAGGCTTGAGGTTATCCAGTCCACTTCGGGCGGATAGCTTTTCCGCGGGCTGTTCTTGAGCCAACGGTAGAAGAGCTTCAACGTGACCTTGTAGTTGTGCTTCGTGCACTCCATATAGTTGGGCTCCGTCTCGACCTTCTGGATGACCGAAATAAGGTCCTCCTTGGTCGCCTTGTCCAGGTCCTTTTCCAGCCATACTGCCATGTTTCGTATCTCATAGATGTACTTGCACATGCACGGCGGGCTTATGCCCCGCAGAACAAGGCTCTGGTAGAAGCCGAGGATATGCCGCTTGTTGGCCTCCAGCATGTCGGTTTTCTTCACTTTTTCGATAACGAGCTCCAGCCTGTGCCCGTAGTTGTGTATGTCTATCCGCTCTTTCATGGAACCCCCCCTCTTCCGAGCGGCCACTTAAAGCGGAGTTCTTCTGTTAGAAATATGGTGGGCTCGCTGTGAGTTTCGACTGTTTTCGAACACAGGCAGCCAGCTCCCGAAGCTGGAGTCATACCACACTAGACCCTTTTGCAAAGGTTAGCTAGACCACGAGCCCTTGTTAGATTTTTACTTGTCGCTAGTCCTTAAATCCTTTATCCACAATATTATTTTCATGATCGAAATGGTCCTCGGAATATTTTCCGCCATCGGCCTGTGCGATGCCGCGATAATCTACGGCGTGTTCATGGACTACAAGGCGGAAAAGGCCGCCAAGAAAGTCAAGACTTTCGGCGAATACTTCTGGAAAAGCTCAAACTTTGCGCGCGAACGTTAGGAATCCCGTGTGCGCTAGCATGTGTGTCTTCGGCCGCGAAAAGCTGTTCTTGCCGTAGATTTCTATCTGCCACTCGCGCTCAAGTATTTCCACTGTTCTTGGCTCTGAGAAAGCGAGTTTTTTCACCGCCTTTGCCACATCCGACAATTGTTCCGTGTGCAGGGAATAGACCGCCAGCCAACCGCCCGCTTTCAACGCCTTGTGCGCGTGCGGTATCGCCTTTTCGGGGTTCTGCATGTCAAGAGTGACCAGGTCGACATCGCGCTCCTTTATGCCCTTGGTGATGTCCTTGTTGAGTATTTTTATTTTCAGTCCGCTTCCTTTGACGTTCTTCTTGGCATTTTCAAAGAAATCTTTCCTTTTTTCGTACGTGGTGACGTCGCAGCCGATGTTTGCCAGTTGCATCGCCAAGAAGCCGCTGCCCGTGCCCGCATCAACGACCTTCCAACCCTTCCCGCAGCCCGTGTGCGCCACGATGGCCGCCGCGTCCTTCGGTAGGACGACCTGCGGCCCGCGCAGGGCTTTCTTGAAAAGGTAATCGCGGAGCGTCGGCCGGATGACGATGAATTCCATCTTTCCTATCTTGGCTCTGGAGCCGAATTGCTTGCCGGCGAGCTTGTCCATGTTGATTTCCCCGTACTTGCACGAGAACTTGCCGCCGCACCTTACCAGGTACGTTCTCGGGCCGTACAGCAGGACGTCCGAGTTTTTCTTGATTTTCATAACTTCACCAATATCATGAGTATGAAAATGTGTTGACTGCTCAACTGTTTCAAAGTCAGCTTCATCCTCATAGCTGGACTTTGCACCGCGATATTTTTAAATACCTCGCGTGCGGCAGCTACGATTAATTCTTTAAAAACCGCCCCGTTCATTTCTAACCATGTTCGAGCTGCTGCGCCTCGCGATAGCTCTGGTCGGCACCTTGGCCGCTGGTCTTTGGGACCTCAGGACGACCGACGTCCCGGACAGGGTCGTTTTTTCCATGATAGCGCTCGGCCTGGCGCTCGCCGCGGCCGAAGGCTACCTTTCGGGCGACTGGACCGCTTTGGCGTATTCGTTGATGGTGTCGCTGGCTTTCACGGCCTTTGCCGCGCTGATGTATTACGCGGGCGCCTGGGGCGGCGGCGACGGCGCGCTACTGGTCGCGGTGGGCGCGCTGCTCCCGACGTGGATCTTTGCCGGCCCGTTAAGTTTTCTGCCCTTCCCGCTCGTTTACTTCATTTCCGTTTTCGCGGTCGGCCTGCTCTACTCGACCACTTATCTGTCCGTAAAGGTGCTCCGCGACAGGAAGGCGGCCGCGCTGTTCGGCCGCGAGTTCGCGAAGATAAGGTTGGCCTACGTGCCCGTGGCGGTCGTCCTGCTCCTGCTGGTCCCGATGCTGCCCGCCCTGCTCTCCTTTTTGCTCGCTCTCTTCCTGCTGATACTTCCGCCCGTTTACGCGCTCTCGAACGCGGCCGATAGGTTCTTCTACAAAAGAGTTGTCGTCAGGGATTTGCAGCCTGGCGACATGATAGGAGAGGATTTGCCGCGGCTGAAGATTTACAAGAGCCTGATACGCGGCCTCACGCCGAAAGAAGTGGCCGCGATAAGAAAACTGAAGAAGTCGGTTGTCGTGCGCAGCGGAGTGCGCTACGCTGTCGTGTTCTTCCTAGCGCTTCTTGTCCTGCTTCTCGTCTCTGCGCTTCTTTAGCTCGTTGAGCTTCTCGTCCAGCCTTTCCTTGTTGAACTTCCTGAACCAGCGCGGCACCCTGAAGATGGGCAGCAGCGACCGCTCGCCCGTTTTTATCGGGTTCCTTATGCGCTCTTTTCCGGCCGCGCGTATGGCCTTTGACATGCTGCTGACCTTCTCGCGCACCTTGCTCGGGTCGTCTATCTCGAAGGCCGTGCCGACGTGTATGCCGTCCGCGCCCGCCTTCACTATCTCGCGCGCCTGGTCCGCGGTCTTGCAGCCGCCCGCATAGAAGTACGGGATATTAAGCTGCGACTTCACCGCCCTTATGAGTTCGACCGGAGCGGGCGAGTCCGCCCCGCTGCCCGAATCCGTTATCACCAGCCGTGCGCCCATGTATTCGCTCGCTAAGGCTGTCGCAGCCGCTATTTCGGGCTTGTTCCGCGGTATGAGGTTGGCATTCGACAGCCAGCCCACCGTCTTGCCCGGCTCCAAAATTATGTAGCCCGTCGGTATGGGCTCGATGCTCATTTTCTTTACGGCGGGCGCGACCTCTATCTGGCCCGTCGAGAGCCAGTAAGTATCCCTTGAGTTCATTATGTACATGAAATAGAGCGCGTCCGCGAACGGCGTGACGTGCCCGTTGAACAGGACTATCGGAATGTTGACGCGCTCCCGTATCATCTTCGTGGTCTTGTCCAGTATCATTCCCTGCGTGCCCAGGCTGCCCCCGATGAGTATGATGTCCGCGCCGCTCTCGCAGCACGCTTCGGCCACCTTCGCTCCTTCGTCGAACGGCTGCTTGTCGGGGTCTATCAGACTCAGAAGTATGGCGCCGTTCTTCTCTATCTTTTCCTTGATGTACTTTTCTACCTTGCCCGGTATCACAGCAGCATCACTTCCAAATATTTCGTTTGCCTTTTAATAAGCCTTCTTCGTTCTCATTACTTCTCCGCATGGTTTTAAATCCGCCTCTTTAAAGCCCCTATATTATATGCGGGCCTTGCGCCTCAGTGTTGGGTTTGGTATTCCTTCAGCCACCTGAGGAAGTTGGCGCGCTCCCCGCCGCGCGCGGCCCGTTCCATCTCTTCCCGCTGCGCCGCCCCGTAGAACTCATGCGGCCGCACGGTTAATCCTTTTAGCACGGCTATGTCCGCGTTCCTGAGCAGCCGCTCGGCCGTTTCGTCGCAGTCGGCCGCTACGGCCTTGGGGTGCAGCGCTATGCAGAACTTCGCCGCGTTGTTGCTGGCCGCGAACTTCCTTATCCACAGTATCCTGTCCTTCGCCCCGTAGCTGCGGTCCGCCTCCGAGAGCGCTTCCCTGCTCCACTCCGTTACTGGGATGAGCGGCACCGCCCCTTCTTCGAGTATTGAGGAATGCTCGTCGCGCTTCCTTATTTCGCCCCGCAGCCGCTCGTTCTCCCTCTTGAGCCCGCCCACCTCCGTGTGGAGGTTGCCTATCATGGTCTCACGCAGCGCCACCTCCTTGTTCTCCTGCAGCTGCTGCCGCCCCGAATCGCTCTTCCTCAGCTGCTCTTCCTGCAGCCGCGCGTTGCTTTTCACGAGGTCGCGTATCTTGCCCTCCAGTTTCTCTATGTACATCTTCTGGATGTCGCGGCTGCGTTCAAGGTCCCTTATCTTGGTCGTGAGCATCTGTTCGGGCTTCGAAGAAGTTGCAGCATGGGTTTTCGGGTTTTCAACGGTTTTCGTTTCCATAGTCTTTCCCTTATCGGCTTTTTCGCGTATTTTGTCCAGCGCCTCGTTCACGTTCTTGGCCTCGCCCGATAAAACTAATCGTTTGACGTCGTCGCCGAACGCGGCCATCCCGACCTGCGCTAAAGTATCATCGATTTTTGAGAACTGCCCCGCGAAGGACTTGTAGGCGAAGATTGCCGCCGCGATGGCGTCCTTTTCATGCACCGAATAGGACGGTTCCGTCCGTTCGCCCCTCCTCTTCAGCTCCTCCGCGATGAGCCTCTTTACCGCTTCTCCTTTCTCGGCCACCCCGAGGTCGTTGTCCGGCGCCCAGAGCCTGCACCCGAACCGTGCGGCGAACTTTTCCGCGCTGTCGGAAGCCTGCCGCTTGTCCACGGCTATTATGAGCGGCTGGCCCGCCTCGCGTATGGCCTGCGCGACCGCCGAGCTCGCCCACTCTCTCTGGCCGCGCGCAATGATTAGAGCCCCTTTGAGGTCGAGCGCCGCGAAAGCGGTGGTCAGTCCGGGGTCGTAGCCCACTATGATTGGACGTGGCATAATGATGAGAATTTGGCGCCAAAGATTAATAATCTTGCGCTTTCATCCGGACTTGGCGGACGCCTCCTTCCCGGCATGCGTCCCGTACTTTTTCTTGTAAAGTATCAGCGATGACACCGCCAGTACGATCAGCACCGTCCCGACGAGCATGTAAGCCACGGGCAGTTCGGCGTATGCGGTCCCCGCCGGATTTGCCCCGCTGACAGCCAGCCCTGTCGCGGCCTGCTCCCCGTACTGGGAGTGGCCGTACCCGAAGAACATCATGCCCAAGACGAGTATGAGCAGTGAGTTCGACACCCTCCACTGGAGGTCATCGCGCTTTATAGAAATTTTCCTGACCGTCCTCTTCTTCCGAGCAACCATGCAACCACCTATTGTAATATCGGAAATTTATCTATTTAAATCATAAAAAATGCGGAAAACAAGGTTCGGCCGAACGCCGCTTATCGGGCGTTCAGCGCTCGATGGCCACCCAGTCGATGGTCAGCGTGAAGGCAGTGCCCGAGCACGGCGCAGTGCCATCGCGGGAGACATATCTCGGCCATATTGTTATATCGGTATGTGTCCCGTCGGCATTGGCCGTGGCCGCGCAGTTGCATATGTAATCCCAGTTCTTTGGCGGTGTGCCTGAACTTGCCGCCGTTGCGGTGACGCTGCACGCGCACGATGCTGCACCGCTCAAATCGGTTGTGCTAACCTGGACGGTCTTGCTGTCGTACGCACCGCATGGATAGCCGTACGTGCCGGCTTTGTATTTCGTTGCCAGCTTGCTGACCGACAGTTTCCCGTTAATGTAGTCGAGGTAAGGCAACTTGGCCGCTGTTAACGCGGGTATGGCAGATAGTGGTATGCTCTCCGTGCCGCCGATATTGCTGCCGTCAATCGTTCCTGTCCACGACGATGGCAGCGAGGGTATCCGCGCCATGTCCAGCAATCCCGTTATTTTGCCGGCATAAACCGTGCCTCCCCACGACGATGTCAGGGCGGGTATCACCCCTTCGGTAAGCCCGGACAGCCTGGTCGCCGGCAGGAACCCGCTGGTCTGCGTGTTGATGTCCAGTTGTCCAGTAAGGAAGCTAAGAGCAGGTAGCTTGCTTGCGGGTAACGAAGGTATCGCTGTCACAGGTATTTTTTCCGTGCCACTGATTCTGCTGCCGTCAATCGTTCCTGTCCACGACGATGGCAGCGAAGGTATCCTAGTTGCTGTAAAGCAGCCAGACGTTATCTTGCTCGCATCAAGGGCCGTTACCAAACTGTTCACATTGCCCGTTATCTTGCTCGCATCAAGGGCCGTTACCAAACTGTTCACATTGCCCGTTATCTTGCTGCCCGATACCGAGGCTATTTGGAAATCCGCTATCGAACCCGTTATCTTGCTTGCTGCCACTGCGGCTATTTGGGAATCCGCTATCGTGCCGGTAAGCTTGGTTGTGGGTATGCTCGGTATCTTGTCAATAGTCAGGGCAGGTATCCTTGCTAGAGCCAGCACGTCCGAAGTTATCGCGTTCGCGCTAAAGGTCGTTGGAATAACAGGCGTTGCGATCACGTACGGGCTCGCAGCCAGTATGTATCTTGGAGAAAGCGTCTCGTCGTTGACCGCTATCTCGACATAGTACGGCATGTCGAACTTCAGTTCCGGAGGGAACGCCGTCTTTCCAATCCTTGTTGAAAAAAGCCCTTTTGAGACCGTTATTGTTTGCGTCTCGGACCATGATGGACTACCCAAAGCGGTGCCGCCTTCCGCGACACCGAACAATGTGAAGGCGAACGAATATGTCCCGCTAAGCGGCTTGCCTGTCGCATCCGTGAGCCGCCCCTGCAGCGATATCTGCTTGTTTTCCCCCGCGGCCATTATCACCGTAGCGGAGAGCACCATCGCGACCGCGAACGACAAAACCAATATCTTATTCATACAATCACCTCTATCCGAACGTTGCGGGCGGCGCCGGGGGCGCCTCGCTTGGTGTTTGAGGGGCCTCGGGTGCTTCCGCAGGTTCGGTCTTCTTTCCAATCTTGACTTTTCCGGTTTTAATAAGGTAGTATGCCGCGCCCGCCGCCACGGCCAGCGCCACTATGCCTAGCGCTATGAACGCTACAGACGAGGGCGCTTCGCATTCGCCTGTGGTTTCAATCGGCTTCCATGTCTTTGTGGCGGCATCGCACACGTAAGTCGTTTTCGTTTGCATCCCGTCCTTGCATTCGCCGAGGACGCCCGCAGGCTGTTCGGTCGTGCAGTCGGTCACCCCGGCTTTCACGGTAAGCACCAGTTCGGCGCTTTCCGCGCTGTTGCCCGCCCCGTCCGTTGCGGCCACTTTTATCGTGTATGTGCCGGCCTTGGGCGGCGCCCATGTGAACTCCGCCTTTTGCGATGTGCCCGAAGCATCGATCGTATCGATCACTTCCCCATTGACTATCAGGTCCGCGCCCGCCAGTTCTTTATTGTCCGTGAGCTGCGATGTGACCGTGACGCCGGTCCCTTCCGTCGGTGCGGTCGGGCTTGCCGCAGGCTTGCCCGCCGCGGGGTTCGTGGTGTCGGGCATCCCGCCCACCGTGAAGGCCAGCGTGGTCGATTCCCCGTCGTTCCCGCTGCTGTCCGTGGCGATGACTTTCCACGTGACCGTGGTATTGGTCGTCACTGCGGGGTTCTTCCATTTGAACGTGACGGTCTTTACCGTTCCCGTCGCGGCCGCGGGCGAGCCGTAGCTCGTCGTCTTTTTCATCGTCCCGCTCTCATCAGTATAAAGCGCTATCTCCTTGAGTTCGATATCGTCCGTGCACGTCGTGGTCAGCGTCACTTCCGCGCCCCGCGCGGGCGTGCCCGTGCTCTGCCTTATCGTGCATTTCGGCGGCATTGCGTCCCCGCCCAAAAATGCCATCGCGCCCAGCGTGAGGCCGAAGTTCGTACTCTTGCCGTTGCCCACGACGGGCTCGCCCATTGAAACATCCATCTTGAAGCTGTTGCTTGATGCCGGGCCGCCGCTCGCGTCCGCGACCGTTGCGATGTAACTTGGCGCCTTGGCCACCACCGCAAATCCCGTAGAGTAGTAGCCTGCATCGTAGAACGCGGTCATGCTTATTGCAAGCGCTATCGCAAAAACGGCGTACGCCATCGTCCTTTTCGCCGGCAGCAGTGTGTCGGGCGCGTATTTCACGGGCCTGCTGTGGTAGGTGACGCGGACTGTGACCTTTCCTTTTTTGGCGGCTCTTTTGTGCCTAGTTGCTTTCCTTTTTATCGGCATGCAGAATACCTCGATGCCTTTCTGATTAAAGTAGTAATTTTAACTATTTAAAAGTAGGTTTGGGCGCTAAACGGTCGGTTGCGGGTCCCGTTCACTTCCGCCTGCACATCTGCGTCACGACCCCGCCCGGCGTGCTCGGCGTTTCGGGCGCGCTTGGCGCGGGCGGCGCCTTCCCGCCCTGCGGCTTGAGGTTCTTCAGCAGGCCTTTCTTGTTCGCATAGTAAAGGCCGCCCCCGCCCGCCAGGATGAGTATCCCCAATATTATGTAGACCAGCGGCAATTCGGCCGGTTTTTCGGGCACTTCGGCCGTCAATGCCGTCAGCTTCGCCATGTCCGCCTTGTTCTTCGCAATCTTGTAATCGGCCGCATTGTACGCCATAATCGCTTCGCTAAGCAGGGCGGTCGCTTCGGTCACGTCCTTGCCCTCTTTTCTTGCCGAAGAGACCTCGGTGGTCGCGCCCGTTATCGAATTGAGCGCCTGTTCGGACGTTATCACGACTTCCACGGTACAAGCCGAAGTGTCAAAAGTGCAATCGTCCGCGCATTTGAGCGTCCCGCCTGTGAAGTCCATCAGTTTGCACGTCTTCCCGCCCAGCTTGGTCAGGTCGCAGTCCTCGCCCTCCTCGATTATGGCATTCCCGCATTCCGTGGTTGGTTCTGCCGTGCATCCGCTCGTGTCGAACAGGCAGTTCGCAGCGCACGCAAGCGTCCCGCCTGTGTAGCCTTGTGATATGCAGTCTGCGCCGCCCAGGGTTGCCCCGTCGCAGCTCTCGCCCGTATCAATCACGCTGTTCCCGCACTCCGCTGCGGCCGTGCACCCGCTCGTGACAAAGCCCGTGCAGTCGCTTTTGCAGGCCAGCGTGCCGCCCGTGAAGCCCTGTGATGCGCAGTCTTCCCCGCCAAGGTTTGCATGGTCGCACGCTTCGCCCCCCTTGATTATGGCATCCCCGCATGTCGGGCCGCAGACGGAAAGCTGCTCGGCGCCGCCCGTGCAGGTCCAACCCGACTCTCTGGTGCAGGTCGCGCTGCAGCCGTCGCCGCTGTCCGTATTGCTGTCATCGCACTGCTCGCCGGTCTCGTTCAATCCATTGCCGCACGCAGAGGCGGTGCAGCCGGTGGTGTCAAACAAGCAGCCCGGGTTGCATGTCAATGTCCCGCCCGTGAATCCTCGGCTTATGCAGGTCGCGCCACCCAAAGCCGTTCCATCGCATTCTTCTGTCCCTTCAATTGCGTTGTTGCCGCATACCTGACCGCCACCACCGCCGCCTCCGCAGTCCTGTGGACAACTCACCGAATTTTCCCACACTTCGCACGTGCCGTCGGGGCAAAATCCGCCCCCACAGTCCTGATAGCAATTGGACATGGTCTCGCCGTTCCACGATTCGCATATGGAATTACCGCAAGTATACGTCAGGTATGCTGAAACCGGGAAAAAGTGGGCGACGAATATGCCCGCGGAGACCACGGCAATCGCTATTATCAAGATGGCTGCTGCCGGGAAAAGATGTTTTTGCGGCCTTTTGGCCCGCCTGCTCCTGTTCTTCGTTTGCCGTCTTGCTCTCTTCGGCATGAATGATATTAAATTCGCTATTTATTTAAGCTTACGTTATGCCCCTTTTCGCCCGTAGTGTTCGTCAAGTATTGCACGGATGTTCTTCGCTGTCACCGGCCCCAAACCCTCCACGGCGGCCAGCTCCTCGACGCTTGCAGAAAAAACGGCCGCAGGCGTCTTGAAGTGCTTAAGGAGTAGGCGTGCCCTTGTGATTGAGATTCCCGGCAGCCCTGAGACCAGGTATTCCTGCTTCTCGGCATCGCTCTCGGCTTTTTTGTCCCCGCGCAACGATATCTCCCTTTTTTCGTCGAACTGCTCGCGCCGCGCCAGCCAATGAACGATTCCTGCCGTCTCTTCCGCGCTGCGCGACCAGATTATCGGGATTTGGAAATCGAGCGCTATGGCCGCTAGCGCGCCTTGTATCGCGTTCGGGCTCAGCCTGCCGTATATGTCGCTTCCTTCCACAAGGAGTATCGGCTTTTCGAAGCCGTTTTTCAGCGCCTGTAACTGGGAGAACAGCCGTTTGTCCGTTATGCTGCTCACGAAATCATCCGCCGTTTTGCGTTCGACGCACACCCTGTCCGAAAGCAGGTAGTCGCCTATCGGAAGAGTTTTTGGCCGTACGATGCAGTCGTATTTTTCCAGTCCCTCAAGCACCCCGGAAGATGCTTCGCGCGTGTCCGCGAATATCAGCACCTTGGGCTTCGGCGCTGTGGCCGCGCGCCGCAGCGAATCTATGACCGGTTTCAGCGGGCTCTCTTCTTGCATGTCAATCACCGTTCCTTGCGAAGTCCGCAAGGGTCTTTTCTCCGTCCTTTTCTTGGACGCCGCTTGCGGCGTCTGGCATTGAGCTGTCCTGCATGCCTTTCAGTATCTCCTTCATCTTGTGCTCCTTCTTTCGCGCGATGTAGAAGTTCGCCTCGTCGCGCGTGTCAACCGTCAGCAGTACGATGATGCGGCCGAGTTTTGTCCTACCCACGCGGCCGCGCCGCTGTATCGTCCGTATCTCGCTGGATACGGGCTCGTAGAATACTGCCAGGTCCGCGGACGCCATGTGCAGCCCCTCCTCCCCTATCGGGGAGGTTATCAGCGTGTTGTAAACGCCCGAGTCGTAGTCCCTTATTATTTCTATCTGCTCCTTCTGGCTCATTCCCGTCTCCCCGCCCTGCCCAATCAGTATGACGGGCAGGCAGCCGTCAACGCCTTTGAGCCGCCGCCATATCTGCGCTATGTTGTTCCTGTAATGGGAGAAAATGATTATCTGCACGTTCTTGTTTGCGGCAATCTCATCTTTGACCAGTTCGCATAATTTTTCCATCTTCGGGTGCTCCCCGCCCTCGTCCTTTATCTTCCTTATCTGCTCCCAGGCGAGCTTTATGCGGAGGTCGGAAAGTATCCGCTTCGCCGCTTTGGAGCCCGTGCCCATGCCTTCTATGTATTTGAGCGTTGCCGCGAGCGACTGCGTCTCGAGCAGCTCCAACATGTAGCCTACCTTGATGGCTTCCGCAATTGCCGATATCTGGTGGTACATTATCGGATTTTTCTCATTCTGGAGGAGCCGCTTTTGCAGGCTTTGCTGCGCTTCGATGAGGTCGCGCTTGTTGCGAACATTTATTTGCAGTTTCTTGAGCCGCTCCATGCGGTCATGCAAGGCCGAGTGCAGGTTCTGTTGCGCTTCCCTCATCTCGTCCGTAAGTTCGACCTCAATGACGTCCGTCCGCGTTTCCTGCACGTAATCCTTCACGTCTTCGTCAGTCTCTGTCCGTATCTCCACGTGCTCGATGTTAAGGTTCTTGCAGATCTCGTTGATTTTCGTCTTGTCCGAGCCCGGGGAAGCTGTCAGGCCCAGTATTCTCGGATGGGCCGACTGTTCCATGTATTTGCGCGCCACGAACGGATACGCGTATTTTTTCACCGCCCTGTGCACTTCGTCCACTATTATCAGCGAATAATCGGTGAGTTTGAGCCGCCCGTTGAGGAGGTCCTGCTGTATGGTCTGCGGCGTCGCGCAAACGACGCGCGCATTGCCGTAGTAGGCGCGCCGGACGTCCGGCGGCACCTTACCCGTCATCAGGATTATTTCCTTCGGCGGAATGTCGAGCATCTTGGAAAAGCTGCGCTGGTGCTGCTCCGCCAGCGGTCGCGTGGGCGCGACTATCATCACCTTGCTGCCCGGAAAGAGCTCCATCCGTTCGGCCGCCACCATGATGGCGATCGGGGTTTTTCCCATGCCGGTCGGAAGCACGCATAAGGTGTTTTTAGCCGCGGCCGCCTTCGCAATGGTAATTTGGTAGTCTCGCGCTTCCACCGCCCTGAATTGGACCAGCGGGTGAGAAAAGTAATCCATAACACTAAACGTGTGCTGGTTGCTTAAATTGGTTGCGGACGCGCTTAGCTCACTACCGCGGTCAGGCACACGCTCGAGCCGTACGCCACGTCGACGACCGTCACGTTCCACCAGCCTGCGCCCGTGTTCAGTGCCTTCACGTTGCCCTTCTTGAATCCCGTTGAAGCGGTGCAGCTGTTGCCTTTACAGGTCGTGATGAAGGCATCTGCAGAACCGCCCGATGCGGTGGCTATGCTGTCCGCCGTGATGGTGGCCCCGTTTATGTCTGCCGATTCCGTGGCCTTCAATGTGGTGCATGGGGTGCCCGAACTTCCGCCGCCTGAAGGCGCGTCCTTGTCGCTTACGAATTTGACCTTTACGGATGCTCCGTAGGCCACGTCGGACAGTTTAATGGTCACGAGCTTGCCGTCCGCCTTGAGTTCTTTCGTGTCGTCTTTCTTGAACCCCGTTGACGCGCTGCACTCGTCCATCTTGCAGACCGTGATGAACGCATCGGCGGCGCCTCCGCTCGCGGTCGCGATGCTGTCTATTTTTACCGTGTAGCCGTTGAGGTCGGACGACTCGCCCGCCTTGAGGTTGTTGCCGCCCGTTGCTGCAGCAGCACCCACCACGTTGATGTTGGCGGACTTTACGTTGTTGCTCTTGCTGGCCTCTGCAAGTGTGTTTTCAGGATCCAGCCTTATGTAGAGCATGTAGGAGCCCGCCTTTTGCGGTGCGGCCAGCGTGAAAACTATTTCGGTGGACGCGCCTGGGCCCAGCATCTTGGCCGTCTTCAGCGCGTTAAGCCCGCACGTGCAGTGCGCTTCCGCGCCTGTGGTCCACTGGTTGCATTTGGCCCCAACTATCTTCGAGCAGCCCGTGTCATAGCATGTCTGCAGCTGCGTGCACAGCCACGGTACCTCGGGCCTGAACATGTTTGGCGTGAACGTTACGGTGCTCTTGCCGGTGTTTTGCACCGTGACCTTCACGGTCATCGTTTTTCCCGGCGCCGGCGATTTAGGCGTTACGCTGATGCTTTTTATGCCGAGGTCAGGCAGGTTTTTGGCCGAGCCCGCCGTGACCGTGATTTGCTTGGATTTGACGTTGTTCGACGTGACAGGGTCTTTGATGTTTGCGCCGGACACGGACATTGTGACGTCGTACTTTCCGGCGGCGAGTATCGTTGCGTCACAGCTCACGGTCTGTTGTTTCGTGCCCGTTATGCTGTGCGCGGCCACCTTGGCCGTGCAGAGGAGCGTCATGTGGTCCTGCTCCGTCGCTGGCATGCTGCCCGTCTGCTTGTTTGCTGCGGGCGATAGCGCATCCATTATCGGCGATATGAACTTCCCCAGCCCGAACGGCAGCCCGAAGGACGACGTTGGGACCGCCTTGTAATAAAATGAGACCTCATAGTCAGGAACGTTCGTCGCGGCTGAGGTCATCGCCTTCTCATTAACGATGCCCTGCAGCATGGTCTTGCCCCCTACCGTCAGGCTTGCAGGCATGTTGATGCTCACTGCCTGAAGGTCTATCTCATAGGCTTGCGCCAGCACGACCGCAGGCGCCAAAATAATCATCGCCGATAATGCACATAACAAAATTGTCTTGTTCACGAACACCACCCCGATAAGACTAGCCGCTTCAGCTATTAAAATCTATTCCCGACGCAGCTCTTGTACAATTTGTTTGCGTTCAGCAGTCCGCGGCGCAGACCTTGCAGAACTTGGGGTTCAGTTTGCAGAGGTTGTCGTTCGACCTTTGTATGTCGGCTTTCATGCTGGCGGCGTCCTTGTACTCGTTGGGGTCGCACACGCCGTCCCCGCATTTGCCGCAGTCGATGTAACCGCCCGCTACTGCGGCTTCCCCTTGGTCGCACACCCCGTCTCCTAAGACTATCTTGCAGTCCGCCTTGCAAGCCCACTTTGTGGTCACGGTTTTGTTTCCGTCCCCGAAGACTATCCCGTTCCCGATCGCTTCGACTTCATCGCATTTCTTGTCCCCGCAAACGGGCGGGCAGTCATCGAAGCAGGTGTTTGTGGTCTCGGAGCGGTCAGGGCAGTTGTTGGTCGGCTTGTCCTTCTCGCATCTGCCGTTCCCGCACTTTCCTATTGCGGTGAGGCCGCAGCCGCTGACCTTTGCGCTCAGCACGTTGTTGTTCTCGTTCGATTCCCTGACAACCCCGTTCAGCAATCCGAATTTCTGCGACGTGTCCGCTGTCGCCTGCAATGTGGCGGGCAGAGTCTGGAAACCGCCGTGCACGACCACATGGTATGTGCAGATTCCTGTCTTGCCCTTCTCTATTGTCAGCTTGCACCGCGCAGGCTGCTGGTTTGCCGCCACGGGCGGGAAAAGCTCCTGGTTGTTCGTCGTATCCATGAGCTTTACTTCAAAGTTCGATGCCTTTGCCGTGCCCTGGTTCTTGACCGTGACACTTACAATGTAGACTACTCCGAAATTCGCGTTGTAATTCCACGAGATGTCCGTAACCACGAGGTCTGGCTTGCCGTATTCCGCCGTGATTATCTTGGGCGACGCAATCTGGGTGACGTCTCCCGTGGAGCTGCCGATAAAATACAGCCCCAGAACTATCAGCGCCGCCACTGCTGCCAATACGATAAAAATTGCCAGATTCGAAGATTTCGATTTCTTAGCCAGAGCAACCACCCGATAAGAGTAGCGCTTTCAACTATTAAAAGATTACGAGGTGCTTGCCAGTGCAGTAGGCGTTCCCCCTGCGTGCCACGATTGCCGCGGGCGGACCTGGATGTTGAAGAGTCGTTCGGAGTTGTCGTCAAGTATTATCGCCGCTCCTTTTGTCTTCGGCATGTTAGCGATGGATTTGGTCAGGTCCTCGAGCAGATACGTCTGCATCACGGAAGAAAGCGCGTTCAGGTCCTGCCGCGAGGTCAGGCGGTGCGCTATTATCAGGTCCGACTGCGCGATGACGTCCTCGTGCAGGCGGTTGGGCCGCTGCGTTATGAACACGGTCGATATTCCGGGTTGGCGTCCCTCGCGGACGAGCGTGAGCATCGCCGACGTTGCGGCAGTCACGCCTTCCGACGGTATGAAGTTGTGCGCCTCGTCCATGATTATCCAGGTCATCGGCACCCTCCTTCCCGTGCGCCCGCCGATGGCCGCGATCTCCTCTTCGCGCCGTGCCGCTATGCGCGCCTCATAAATTTTGCGCGCCAGTATGCCGAGCATCAGGTTCCGCACGTTCCATTCCTGCAGCGAAATGTCTATCACTGTGGTGATGCCGGGCGTCAGGAACTTGTCGATCGGGGTCGCCTCCTCGGAGAATATCCCCCACCCCTGCGCGGCCGCGAAACGGTTGGAGAGCGCGTTCTTTTCCCGCGCGTCGGCCTTCTCGTCCTTCTCTATGCGGTCGATTATGTCGTTTATCCCGTATTCTTCGTCCTTCAGCTTGCGGAGTATCCGTTCCAGCAGTATTCCGAGCGGCTCCTGCATGCTTATCCCGAACGTGAGCGCCCAGTCCGCGACGGACAGCTCGTTCGTCTTGATTGCGAACGTCCCGTCGAACGGCACGCCCAGGCGCCTGTATAATGAAGTCAGACCCGCGGGCACTATGTTCTGCGTCGCAAATCCTTTCGGCTGCATCTTCCATTCCTTCAGGAGCAGCAGCGCCGGGTCGTTCGGCTCCTTCATGGACCAATAGATGCCCATCGTGTCTATCATCACCACCGAAAGGCTGTTCCGCTCCGCCTCGGGCAGGTTCATTATCTCTTCTGCGATTACCGCTCCGCTGTAGCTGTTGTGAACTATTATGTCGTTGGCCACGAAGTTGTGCATCTCTGGCACGCAGATGTCGTAGACCTTGAACCTTCCTTCAAGCTTTTCCATTGCTACTATCTCGTCCCAGAAGATATCCGATTCCGCCAAAAGCTTCAGCGCGGGGTTGCAGTCCGCCTCCGCTATCTGCAGGAGCTTTTGCCTGGAGGGCGAATAGAACTGGCTTTCCCTGGCGGCCTTGGGGAAAGTCGTATAGCCCAGCGCCCGCCCCACGTCGGCCCAGCACTTCGGCCTGTAAACGCTCCAGATGTCCTGCGGAACTGTGTCTACGTTGGGGTTCCGTGCGAGTGCCGATGCCTCTCGGACGCAAAGCTCTTGCTTGGTTCTTTTATGCCCGAAAAAGCCTATTTGCTCGATAAATTTCAATATGTTATCTGTTCCGACTACCAACTCGTATGATTCGAATATCTTGCCGTTGCACTTCACATTTTTAGTTCGCAATTTTGAGAGTATTCCGAACCGTAAAAGCAGGTGACGGACTTGGTGTATGAGCTTGATTGATGACGAAGAATATGAAATTTCCCACAAATACTTGCTGCCTTTTCGGCTTTTGTATACGGAACCGTCGCAGCTGAAAAGCCTGTTGAGGAAAAGCGCGAGCCCTTCTTTGGGCAGGCGGAAAATAGCGTCCGGGATGAACTTTTCCTTGGAAAGCTTGCCGTAAATTCCCACTTCAACGAGCCATTGCGCCAGCGAGCTTTTCCTCGCCACAAAGGTGTTGTTTTTCCCCCTCAGGGCATCGGTCCTTTTGATTTCTTCGGCACTCTTGGTTATCCTGTAGCATCCTTTTTTACTATGTTCGACTATGCGTAGGCTTCCATCGAACATCTTAGTGCTTTCCGTGAAGTCCTGGACGATTGATTCGTCCATGTTGCTGAAAAGCACGAAGTTGTTGCCCAGATGCCCTTCCGCGAGCAGGTATGCCAGCAGTTTTACCCTGCATTCTTCCATCCTTTCGCTGCCGAATGCTTCGATTTTTCTCGGCGTCGCTATCCTGCTTCCTATGCCAAGGTCGGTCGCCTGCTTCCACCCAAGAACGGTCAGCAACGGGTGTTCGGGCGTTAGCTTTATCTCGCGCCCGCTGCGAAGCCGTATGTAAAGCAGCTCATCCACTTCCCTCTCAAAAAATTCGCTGCGACCGCTCCTTACCATTTTCAGTTTCTCATCGAGGCTGTGGACGTCTCCTGCTCTTTCTGCCAGCTCTTTGATAGGCAGCACCGACCCGTCTGCAAGCGGAATCAGCGTGTCCCCGTGGAGGCATTTTCCGCTGCCGCGCTTGCCGACAATCATCATCACGTGCGGCCTCATCACGTCCATCCGCACGGGGTTGGCCACGTGCGTCTCGAAGCCCGTGCCCACGACGTGCCGTCCGAGAAAGGCCGTCCCGCGCTTGCCGTACTTCTCTATGTCCGCGGGCTCCCTGCCCACTATTATCTCTTCGAGCGGCATGTGAAAACTTGTGGCCGCCTACTTATATCTTTTGGGTAGCATCTACGGCTTCGCCTGCTGTATAACCGGGGATATCGTGAACGTTCCGTCCGATTCGTCCGAAAGCCCGAGGTTTGCGGTGTCCGTTATGAATATCTTGTATTTGCCCGTCGGCAGCCGCTTGCCGTTGAACGCCCCGTTCTTGTCGCCCTTGCCGTCCCAGATATACGGGTTGCTGGCAGGTTGGTTTACCACGTTGCCTATGATTGACTTTACCTTTACCGGGTCGCTGCCGTGCGCCATAATCACGTTCGGGTCTGTCGATACGTAGCCGATGTTGACGGGCATGTTCATCGCCCACCTGTCCGCGCACCATGCTATGGGTATGTTGCCTGTGGAGATTTCCCCGCCGTTCGGGCTGGTAAGATAAAGGCTCGGGTACGGGTCGTATATGCACACCTGTGCGTTCGTCACCTTTCCGTCCTTGTCGGCCTCGACGTTGATGACTTTGGCGACCTTCTTGGGTGTCGCGTCATTTATCACAGTCGCTATCGTACCCGCTCCGGGCGCCCCCTTTTCGTAAAGGTTCCAGTTGCTGCTGTCCATTCCTGAGGGTATGCCGTTGACCACTTCGTTCGTCTTTTCGAACACGACATTTGCATATGCGTCATTTTTTCCGCCGTTTGTATGGGCCTTGAATGTGACGCTTTGCACGCCGCCGAGCAGTGTTACCCCGATTGCCTTGGGGGTGCTGATGGCGTAGTCAAGTCTTAACTTTACCGTTACCGCACCCACCGTAAGGTCTTTCGTTTCCCTAAGTTTGAAGCCCGTCGAGGCGCTGCAGTCATCGCCTCTGCACACCGTTATAAAGGCGGAGTCGGTGTCGTTCCTGTCGGTCTGCACGACGGAATCCGCATTTATTGTGTAGTCGCCTGCGGTTGCGGAGCCGCCTTCAAGGATGCGCGGGGTGCCATAAGCCACGGTTGACGGCATCTTGAACGTCGCATAGCTGCCGTCTGCCAGGTTTAGCAGCGGCGCGCACCTCCCGTACGAGGCGGCCGTTACCGTTTGCTTTTCCAGCTGGTTGTTCTTCCTCTGGGCGTCAGTTTCTTTTGCCGCGCCGCTGAAGTCCGCGAAAGCGCCTATCACGTAGTTGTCGATTTCAGGCGTGGCCCAGTACTTGAACGTGACCGTCCTGACGTTGCTCACCCTTGGGTCGTTCCACAGCTTGTGCGCCGGAACGGTCATCTCGCCCATCTTGTATATCTTTTCCCCGTTGACCGCCGTGGACGGCCAAATGTATGTTTTGGCTGAAGTGGTGACGGCCGGCTTGACCGCGAACATGTCCACGATCCTGCCTATTATGGGCAGCTTTATTTTGCTTATTATGTCCGTTATGGTCGTTTTGCTGGTTGTGGTCGGCGGCTTGGCTGCCGGTGCAGCCACAATCTTGTCCCTGTAATAGTAGAACGTGACCGTGTAAGTGGGGATGTTGATGGAGTCCGTTGATTCGCCCCTATTTACCTCTCCCAGCTCGGTCACCCAGTTCTCCTTTATTGTGGCGGTCAGCGTGAGCGGCTCGCAGACCGAGAAGGACGATTTCGACAGCGATACGTCAGTGACCTGTATGTCAGGCGTCGCGGCCAGAGCGCCCGGAACGTTCAGCAAAAACGCCGCTATTAATGCGGCCAAAAGGATTGTCTTCTTCACACCCACCACCCCGAAAAGAATATGCTTTTCAGGAATTTAAAGCAGCCCTTTCTTCTTGAGGTCGTCCGTGCAGTAGACGTCGCCCTCGTACGTTCGCGAGTCGTCTAGGCAGACCTTGCGGCCGCACTCCTTGCACGTGTATGCCGTGTCGACCGTTCGGCCGCATATCGCGCACACGTCCAGCTCCTTTTCGGGCGCCTTTTCCTCCGCTCCTTCCGCCGGCTTGGCGCTCGGCAGCGGCAGCTTCAGCTTCCCGAACTTCAGCAGCACGCCTGCGGCAATCAGGATGAGCATCACGACCGCCACGTACGGCAGATAGTTCGGCTCGGGCGGCTTCACCACTGTGGCGGTTTCCGCGGCGGTCTTGGCCTCCGCAGCATTGGCCTTCGTACCGCTCCACTCGCCTTTCGCATATGACGCCTGCGCCGCCGCAAGCAGCTGTTCCGCCTCGGCGGTGTTCCTGTTTCCGGCTTTCGCGGTTGCCACGGCCAGGTTCGCCGCATCGAGCGCGCCCTTGGCCTCCTCCCTGCTCACGCCGG
>Ga0315297_10000348_pt1 | contig 26673 bp, 25 predicted proteins | sample YL17G15_0_MG_FD_203628 | JGI IMG/M metagenome (GOLD analysis project Ga0315297, IMG submission 203628) | Sediment microbial communities from Yellowstone Lake, YNP, Wyoming, USA - YL17G15_0 | ecosystem: Environmental > Aquatic > Freshwater > Lake > Sediment | place: USA: Wyoming | collected...
TGGTCAGATTGACTTGCCAACCCGGCCAGGCTACGATAGGGCATTGAATCCAGGCGCGGGCCTGGGAAAGAGGTAAGTGGGTCTATGAAGTTCGGCGTCACGATGTTCCCCACCGACTACTCCATCGTCCCCGCGGAGCTCGCCAGGGCCGTGGAGGAGCGCGGCTTCGAGTCGCTCTTCTTCCCGGAGCACACTCATATTCCCACCAGCCGGCGAACCCCATGGCCGGTTGGGAGTGAGCTGCCGCGCGAGTACTCCCACTCCCTCGACCCGTTCGTAGCCCTCAGCGCCGCGGCCACGGCCACAGAGCACCTCCGCATCGGCACCGGGGTCTGTCTGGTGGTCGAGCGCGACCCCATCACTCTGGCGAAGGAGGTAGCCAGCCTGGACTTCATCTCCCGCGGGCGGTTCCTGTTCGGCATCGGCGGCGGCTGGAATCGGGAAGAAATGGAGAACCACGGCACCAACCCGGTGCAGCGCTGGAAGCTGCTGCGAGAACGGATCCTGGCCATGAAGACCATCTGGACCCAGGACGAGGCTGAGTTCCACGGCCGGTTCGTCAACTTCGACCCCATCTGGTCATGGCCGAAGCCCGTCCAGAAGCCTCACCCGCCGATCCTCCTGGGCGGCGACGGCCCCCGCACCCTTCAGCGCGTGGTGGAGTACGCGGATGGCTGGATACCCATCCCCGTGGTCCTCCAGAGGCCCCTATCCGAGCGGATCGCCGAGCTCAACCGCCTGGCGGCCGAGGCTGGTCGCGGGCGCATCCCGGTCTCCATCTACGGCGCGCCGTCCCGGCCCGAGGTCATCCAGCATTACGCCGAGCTGGGAGTGGAGCGTTGCCTCTTCTGGCTCCCGCCCGCCCCGAGGGAGGAGGTCCTGCCCTTCCTAGACCGCTACGCAGAGCTGGCGAAGAGCTTCGCCTGAGACCGCCGCCGCCAGCGTCCGCACCCCGCTACCGCGCGAGAGCACTTCGTCCTGCTGACGGAGGAGGAGGTTTGCGATGACAGCAGACGATGTCAAACAGCAGCTCCAGTTGCCCGGCGTGGGCCAGATCGGAGTGGTGGTGGAAGATGTCGACCGCACAATAGCCTTCTACCAGTCCACCTTCGGGCTGGGCCCGTTCGATATAAGAGAGGTGGGAGCGCCCAATGTCTGGGACCGCGGCGAGGAGAAGCCGATCAAGGCCCGGCTGGCCTTTGCCACCCTCGGCCAGGTCGAGCTCGAACTGATCCAGATCCTCGAGGGCGACAGCTTCCACCTGGAGTTCCTGCGCAGACATGGGGAGGGTATCCACCACCTGGGCTTCTTTGTTAAGGATTTTCAAGCCAAGCTGGAGCAGGCCAAGGCCATGGGGTTCGAGGTGCTCCAGATGGATCCGTTCCGCCAGGCGTACGCCTACCTGGATACCCGCCAGGCTGGCGGAATCATTTTCGAACTGATCACCCCCCTGGGCGACCAGAACATCTCCATGCTCAGGGGACAGCTACCGGGTTAGCAAGGGGCCCGCGCGGATATCCGCGAGGCCGCCTCCCTGTGCGACAGGGGCGTCTAGCCGCTCAGTGGGAAGCGCTGGCCTTCCCGCCGCACCGGCTGCTCGAAGGCTCAGCCCGTGTGCTCCCGAATGAACTCGCCGATGCGGTCGATCGCCTGCTGACCCTCCGGCAGCATTGCGGCGAAGAACTGCCAGACGTGGATCATATCGTCCCAGACCTCGAGCGCCACGTCCACACCGGCCGACTTTGCCCGCTCCGCGAGGCGGGTGGCGTCGTCTAGCAGCGTCTCTGCGGTGCCCACCTGGATGAGCAGCGGGGGCAGCCCCGTAAGGTCCGCGTATAGGGGACTGGCCAGGGGTGTGCGAGGGTGAGCGCCCCCCAAGTAAGCCTTCGCCCACTGGAGGCCGGCCTCCCGCGGCACCATCGGATCTACCTCGGCCTTCGTAGTCATGGATTCCCCAAGCCCCTCCAGGTCAACCCAGGGCGAAAGGCACACCACCGCCTGCGGCAGCGGCTCTCCCGCGTCCCGCAGCGCCACAAGCGTCGCCACCGTCAGCCCCCCACCCGCGGAGTCACCGGCGATCACCAGCCGAGCAGGATCCACCCCTGTGGAGAGCAGCCAGCGGTAGGCACCCGTGGAGTCTTCCACTGCGGCGGGGAAGGGGTTCTCTGGCGCCAGCCGGTAATCGATGGCGAGGGTTCTTGCGCCAGCCGCCCGCGATATTCGGGAGATCATCTCGCGGTGCGTATTGATCGAGCCGAGCGTGTAGCCACCGCCGTGGAGGTAACAGATGACCCGCCCGTCCGTCGCTTCGGGAGTGGTGATCCACTCGGCGGGAACGCCTCCTGCGTCCACCGGTTCACAGCGTACGTCCGCCGCAGCCTGGAACCGCGAGGTGAGCGCTTCGAATGTGGCACGCTGATCCTCGATGCTGAGCTCCGCCAGAGGCTGGCGCGACCTCAAGACCTTCACGATCGCCTGAAGTTGCGGGCTTGCCATCACCCTTCCTCCTTCTTCCCGTCTTGACGCCCGAGAGCAAGACAATGGTGCGCAGAACTAGCGGCGTTGTCAACGGCGCCAAACCAGAGGCAAGTTCAGCAGGATAGCGTTCCTGCTGGCCAACCTCCGACCTCCAACGCATCGCTTCCTTAGACGCGCTCGGCAGTATACAATTTATGTAGTAGCTCGTGCGGCGGGGTTGCCATCGAGGGGCCGCGTCGGTATTCCCACTAGCGGCGGAAGGGAGCAGGAAATGAGCCTAGAGGTAAAGGGTTGCCGCGAGCTCCAGAGCGAGGTGCTAGCCCGAGACCTTTGCACCCTCTGCGGCGCCTGCGTGGGCATGTGCCCCTACCTCGTCGCCTACCGCGGCAGGATCGTTGCCCTGGACGAGTGCAATCTGGCCCAGGGACGCTGCTACGCCTTCTGCCCTCGCACCCCGCTGGACCTCGACCTGCTCAGCCAGACCGTGTTCGGCGTCCCCTACGCGGCCGACGAGCCGGGCACAGTGCAAGAGATAGTGATGGCCCGAGCCAAGGATGAAGGCATCAGGTCGAAGGCCCAGTTTGGGGGCACCGTCACTGCCCTCGCCAACTTCGCCCTCGATCAAGGGCTGATCGATTCGGTCGTCCTCACTGCCAGCGACGAGAGCATACTTCCCAGCGGCACCCCCGCCGCCGACAAGGCCCAGATCCTCGGCTGCGCCGGCTCGAACTTCGTGGCCGCCCCCACGCTGGCGGCGTTCAACCAGCATGCAGAAGGGGACGCCCAGCGCATCGGCGTGGTGGCAACCCCCTGCCAGGCGCTGGCCCTCGCCAAGATGAGGGCCTCACCGCTGGAGAACCGCAACAACATCGACAAGCTGAAGCTGGTCATCGGCCTCTTCTGCACCTGGGCGCTTCGCTACGAGGGTCTTGCCCGCTTCCTGGCGGACAAGGTGCCCCTCAATCAGATAGTGAGGTTTGATATCCCTCCTCCGCCGGCCAATCTCTTCCAGGTCTTCACCGACTCCACTCGCATTGACATCCCTCTGGACGACGTGCGCCCCTTCATCAGGCTGGCCTGCGATGTCTGCATCGACATGACGGCGGAATTCGCCGACATCTCGGTGGGCGCTGCCGAGGGGGTCAAGGGCTGGAACACGCTCATCGTCAGGAGCAACGCCGGCCGAGAGCTGGTGGAAGCGGCCCGCGCCAAGGGCGTCATCGAGACGGCCCCGTTGCCGGAGCAGAATCTCGCCCATCTCAGAGAGGCCTCCCTCCTCAAGAAGAAAAGGGGCCTGAAGAAGGCCATCGAGATCACCGGCAGCGAGGAGGACCTGCTCTACCTCAGGCTGACCAGCGAGGCAGCGAAGGGACTTCTGTCATAGCAGCGGCACTCAGGGTGACGCACGGGCCTGACGCTCGAAAGGGGTTGCCAAGATGACGAGCATCACAGCATATGAGGCGGGTGCCAGCCAGCTTCTGATGGGCAACGAGGCTATCGCCCGCGGGGCGCTGGAGGCGGGCGTGGGATTCGCCAGTGCCTATCCCGGCACCCCCTCCTCGGAGATCATCGGCAGCCTGGCCGAGGTGGCCGGGGAGATGGACATCTACGCCGAGTGGTCTGTAAACGAGAAGGTGGCCCTGGAGGCCGCCGCGGCAGCCTCCTTTGCCGGCGTGCGGGCCATCGTGGCCATGAAGCAAAACGGCCTCAACGTGGCCTCCGATTTCCTGATGACCCTCAACCTGACAGGAACCGTCGCCGGCCTGGTGCTGGTGCTTTGCGACGACCCCTCTGCCTTGTCCAGCACCAACGAGCAGGACTCCCGGCCCATCGCCAAGTGGGCCGACCTCCCCCTGCTCGAGCCTGCCACCTTTCAGGAAGCCAAGGACATGACCAAGTGGGCCTTCGAGCTATCGGAGGAGATCAAGAACGTCTGCCTGGTCAGGAGCGTGACGCGCGTCTCCCACGCCCGCGGCGACGTGCGCCTCGGCGAGCTGATGCCCTCCAGCAGGGAGGCAAGGTTCACATCGACAACGCTCGGCCAGTTTACCTCCATGTTCGTCCCCATCAAGCATAGCCTCCTGCATCAGAAGCTGAACAAGACAAGGGAGATATTCGAGTCGTCCCCCTTCAACTGGTACACCGGCCCCGAGAAGCCGGAGTTGCTGATAGTCACCTGCGGCAGCGGCTGGTACTACTCCCTGGAGGCGGTGAAGACCCTCGGCCTGGAGAGCTCGGTGGGCATTCTGAAGCTCGGCACCACCTGGCCCCTGCCCGAGAAGCTGGTGCAGCAGCATCTGGCCCGAACCGATAAGGTGCTGGTGGTCGAGGAGGTCGACCCCTTCCTGGAGGGCAACCTCAAAGAGCTGGTCGGCGATACGTTCTCTGCTCTGGGCCCCCTGACCTTCTACGGCAAGCGCAGCGGCCACCTGCCCTCCGTTGGCGAATTGGACCCGGACCGGGTGATGGGGGCCATAAGCTCCGTTCTGGGGCGGGAGAGGGTCGCCGTCGACCCCGACTACTCCAAGAAGGCGCAGGCGCTGACCGGGGGACTGGTGCAGGCCAGGATGATCGGCTTCTGCGCTGGCTGCCCCCACCGAGCCACTCTGTGGTCGGTGAAGAATGCCATCAAGCTGGATGGGCGCGGCGGCTTCGTCACCGGAGACATCGGCTGCTATACGATGGGCCTGGGGCCCACCGGCTTCTTTCAGCTCAAGACGGCACAGTCCATGGGCTCAGGCGCTGGCCTGGCCTGCGGCTTCGGCAAGCTGGACAAGCTGGGGTTCAGCCAACCCGTGTTGGCAGTGTGCGGCGACTCCACCTTCTTCCATGCCGCCATACCGGCGCTGATCAACGGCGTCTACAACCAGTCCAACTTCACCCTGATCATCCTCGATAACAGTGCCACGGCCATGACTGGCTTCCAGCCTCACGCAGGAACGGGAGCCAGCGCCGGGGGAGAGCCGGCGCCCAAGGTGGATCTGGAAGCGCTGTGTGGCTCACTGGGTGTGCGTGTGGAGGTGGCAGACCCCTTCGACCTCCAGGACACCACCAAAAAGCTGCTGGACCTGATGCAAGACGACCGCGGCGTGCGGGTGCTCATCTCCATGAGGAAGTGCGCCTTGGTCAGGGCCAGGGAGGAGAAGGCGGCATACAAGGTTCGGGTGGACAGCGAGAAGTGTCGGGGGGAGAGCTGCGGCTGCGCTCGCCTGTGCACGCGGGTATTCCAGTGCCCCGGTCTTGTCTGGGACAGCGAAAGTCAGACAGCCAAGATCGATGAGGTCATCTGCAGCGGCTGCGGGGTGTGTGCCGACATCTGTCCCGCCTCGGCCATCGTCAGGGAGGTAGCCTGATCATGGAAGGAAAGGACCCCCTCAACGTCATCGTCACCGGCGTCGGCGGCCAGGGCAACGTGCTCATCTCACAGCTTATGGGCAGAGCTCTGGTGCGGGCCGGCTATCACGTGACCATCGGCGAGACCTACGGCGCCTCCCAGAGGGGCGGGGCGGTGATGAGCCACCTGCGAGTCTCGCGCCAAGCCCAGTACGGGCCCCTCATCCCTCAAGGCCAAGCCGACGTTATCCTCGGCCTGGAGCCGGTGGAGACCCTGCGAGTGCTGGGGCAGTACGGCAATCCAGGCGTGACAGCTATCACCAACTCCAGGCCCGTGTACCCGTTGGCCGTGGCCATCGGCACTGCCCACTACCCCAGCGTCGAGGAGATAGTGAAGGCCCTGGAAGAGCTATCCAGCAGGGCCTGGCTGATCAACGCCACGGACATCGCCCTCGAACTGGGAGCGTCCATCCTCACCAATATCATCATGCTAGGAGCGCTCGTGGGGGCCGGCGTGCTTCCCCTGGCAGCCGGGGAGTTCGAGCTGGAGCTCCGGGAAAGCCTGCCAGCCGACAGGCTCGACCTCAATCTGAAGGCCTTCAGGCGAGGCCTCGCCGAGGCGAAGGCCCGCTGAGCAGCGACCCCCGCCGGCCGGTCGCACCCAGAGGGCCCACACCTGTAGGGAGGGTATCCCCAGAGGGACGCCCGCCTCTTGAAGGATCACCCCAAAGAGTCCGAAAAACGCCGATAACCAAGGAAGCGAGGCGTAGGAGGCGATGACGATGCTCGTGAACACGGAGACCATCTCGCTTAGGACGGAAGGCTTTTGCCATCTGGTCGACATCACGGCAATGACCCAGGAAAGGGTGCAGCAGTCCGGCATGACCCAAGGACTGGCCATCGTCTTCGTCCCAGGGTCGACCGGCGCCGTGCTCACGATAGAGTTCGAGGACGGGCTGGTGCACGACTTCGAGCAACTGATGGAGCGGCTGGTGCCGCGGAACATCCCCTACGACCATGACCGGCGCTGGGGCGATGGGAACGGCTTCTCCCACATTCGCGCCGCCCTGATGGGCGCCTCGGCGGTCGTGCCGGTGGTGGGAGGAAGGCTGGCGCTGGGAACGTGGCAACAGCTCCTATTCGTTGACTTCGATAACCGGAAGCGCCAGCGGACCGTCATTGTGCAGCTCCTGGGCGAACGGGGCTGACCAAGTTCAGAAGTGAGGTCCCCCCGACCCGATATCCTATCGCTTGCTCGCGATGAAGTCCCGTATGTAAGAGTTGACCAGCCCCGGCTTCTCGTGGATGACCCAGTGCGAGCCGTCCGGGATGCGTTTGACTGTCAAATCGGGCACGAACCCATCAAGCCCTTCCAGGTTGCCGGTGAGGAGAGCCTCGTCCTTCTCGCCCCAGATCACCAGCGTCGGCACCCTCACCGTCAACGAGGACAGCCCCGATGCCCTGTTGTCCGTCGCTCGCCAATCAGGGCCTTCCCTCGTGGGTGGACCGATGCCCGCGGCCCGATAGTAGTTCAAGCCCCCGGTGAGAGCGCCTGGCTGTGACCACGCTTCGATGTACGCCTTGCGGTCCCCTTCGGTGAAGTAACCCTGCTTGAGCCCCTCAGCCAAGACAGCATCCACCAGCGCAGCGTAGTCGTTCGCCAAAAGAGTCTGCTCGGCCCGCGCGCTGCGGAACACCAGCATGTACTGGCTGGCCCGTTGTTGAGCCAGGTTCTCTCGCAGTTCGCGCTCGAACACGCCCGGATGCGGCGCGTTGATGATAATGAGCTTTTCAAGATAATCGGGATGAAAGATGGCGAATGCCCACGCCACAGCGCCGCCCCAATCGTGACCGACAAGGACGAACTTCCTATGGCCAAGGTGCTCTGCCAGCGCGCGCAGGTCCTCGACCAGGTACCCCACCCGATACTGATCAACGTCTGCCGGTTTCGATGACAGGTTGTAGCCGCGCATGTCGGGAGCCACTGCTTGGTGATCTCGTCCGAACTCGGCGAGCTGGTTCTTCCACTCGTACCAGAACTCGGGAAAGCCGTGGGCAAACATTATCAGTTTGCCTTTTCCTGCGGTCACATAGTGCAGTCGAACGCCGTTCACATCAGCGTACTCGTGTCTGAGCATCGGTGCCCTCCCCCTCTAGTCGTGGCCGCCGCGCAGTGGCCGAGGACGTACGTATTATACCGCCACCATGTCGAAACCTCGCACCCGCCCGAATACCTCCCTGAGCTGGGCCTCGTCCATGTGGTTCGTACCGACCATCGAGTAGCTACTCCCCCTTGCCCACTGTCACATCTGCAGGTAGGATGGGTCAGGTATGCGAAACTCCAGACGTCTTCCCCTCGTTCTCGCTGCTGGAGCCGCGCTGGCGCTTGCGGTCTTCGTATCGCTTCTGGTGGTAGGCCTGCCCCACGTTCGCGGCCAGACGCCGCCCCTGAGCGAGGACGAGGCCGCCCTGCTGGCCTTGATCAACGACTACCGCTCGGAGCATGGCCTGTCGACGCTCAAGGTATCGCCGACACTCACCGCCGCCGCCCGCTGGATGAGCGAGGACATGCTAGAGCACGACAGCATGGGCCACACCGACTCCCTGGGCCGCGGCCCTTGGGAGCGCTTGATGGCCTTCGACTATACGCAGGCCAGCCAGTGGGGCGAGATCGTCCTAGGCGGTAGAAGCACGCCGCAGGGCGCCTTCGACGGCTGGCGCAGCTCGATGTGGCACAACGCCGTCATGCTAACCGATGGCTTTGTCGTGACCGGCGTGGGTAAAGCCTACGACCCCCAGTCGTTGTACGGCTGGTTCTGGACGGTGGACTTCGGCGACTACGACGACAGCGGCGTCCCGCTGCCTACGCCAACCAGCATACCTACGCCTACGCCTACGCCCACGCCGAAAGCGCGAGTCCTGCCCTGGTCCGCAGACTCTGGGGCGCTCGCTGACACGATGAACAACTGCCCCCAAGCCGGCAAGTGGGCCATATCGGTTTGGGGTGGCGCCGACGGCACGGCCATCGACCAGGCCGTCGCGGGCTGCACAGAGGCGACCGTAGCGGCGGCCTACTGGATCGACCCGCAGACCCAGGCGTGGCAGTACTGGTTCCCCGGCCAGGACGAGATCAACACCCTGACGAGCCTGAACCACATGCAGGCGATCATTGCCTTCGGCGAGGAGCAAGCGCAGCCTACTCCAACCCCCACGATAGTCTGCACCCACCACGTTGCTCTCAACGGCAACGACGACAACCCCGGCACCGCCGATGCTCCCTGGCTCACTATTCAGCACGCCGCTGATACGGCTCAGCCCGGCGACACGGTCTGCGTCGGCACTGGTAGCTACTCCGAAGATGTGACCTTCTCCCTCTCTGGCACCGCCGACGCCGCCATCACTTTCGCCTCCGCTCCTGACGAGACGGCCACCGTCCAGGGCAGCCTGACCCTCGCCCCAGGCACCTCCTACCTGAACCTGATCGGCTTTGCCGTCCTGGGCTTCCCCATCTGGGGCGTCACCCTGGCGGGCGACAACCATTACGTTCTCCTTTCGCACCTAGATGTGACCGGCGGCGAGGCCGGCGTCCGCTTCACCGTGGGCTACTCCGGGGAAGCCCCTGAGCACGGGCCGGTGAGCGACATGGTCGTGGAGGACAGCGTCATCAGCGACAGCGAGTACACTGCGGTGGACTGCACCCCCGGCCCATGCGACCGGATGACCTTCCGGCGGCTGGAAATCTACGGGTCAGGGTTAACAGCCGGTTTTGGCGGCGACGGGCTGGGGGTGGAGAGAGGGCAGGACATCCTGGTGGAGGACTCCTACATCCATGACAACGGCGGCGACGCCATTGACCTGAACTCGCGCGATTCCGCTGGCAACGTCGCCGGCATCGTCGTGAGGCGCAACAGGGTCGTGCGCAATCACCTGCAGGGCATCAAGCTCTGGGCCGGAGGACGGATGGAGAACAACGTCGTCTGGGGACAGGGGATCAACCCAGTGATGGTGGGCGTGTACCCCGGCACCTACGAGGTGGTCAACAACACCATCGCCTACAATATGTACAGTCCTGACTACGGCGCCCGAGACTATGCGTTCGTCGCTGCCTACCCCGAAGACGGCACCTCCGCGGCGATTCAGCTCACGTTGGTGAACAACATCTTCGCCTTCAACACCGGCCCGGAGCAGGGCTCTCCGACCGGCATCTACCTGGGAGAAGGCGTGCAGCTAACGGAGCACCACAACCTCTACTGGAGCCGAGACGACGGCGAGATTGACGCCGAGTTCGTGAGCGGGCGCGATCCCTCGTTCAGCCGCGCCGAGATCGCCGATGGCACCTGGGCCGCTGCCACCGGCCAGGGTCAGGGAGACGTGACGGCCGACCCGCTCTTTGCGTCCGGCTGGTCAGAGGTGGACCTACATCTGCAGGCGAGCAGCCTCACTGTGAACGCTGGCAGCAGCGATGCTGCCCCCTCCGACGACGCCGAAGGCCGCCCTCGGGACGCCGCGCCCGACATCGGCGCCTACGAGCGCTGAGCAGCGGCCTCGTGGCTCCCTGGCGCCGCTCAGATGGCGTGCTCTGTCCGCGCGATGAGTTCGTCCTGGACGACGCGGTTGAGGTCGGTGAACAGGGCGCTATAGCCTGCCACCCGCACAACCAGCCCCCGATATGCCTCCGGGTTCTGCTGAGCGGCGATCAGCGTCGCTCGGTCCACTAGGTTCCATTGCAGCTCCTGCCCGCCGAGGGCGAAATACGCCTCCAGAAGGCCCCCCAACACGCCGGTGGCGTCCTCACGCGCCGACGCGCCCAGGCTGAGCATCTGGACCAGCGCCAGGCCGTTGGACACAAGCGTATGATCGAGCTTGGCAACGGACTTGAGGGCAGCAGTAGGTCCCCGCCTGTCGCGTCCCTGCGCCGGGCTGACGCCTTGCGAGAGCGGCTGGCTCGCGTGGCGCCCATCAGGGGTGGCACCGATCATCAGGCCGAAGGCCACGTGCGTCGTCACGCTGTACAACCCGGGTGAGTACCAGCCGCCGCGCCAGTTCCGATGCTTCTCGACGGCGCGACAGTATATCTCCGCCGCCAGATGGGCGAATCGATCGGCATCATCGTCGTCATTGCCGTACTTGGGCGCCTTGTTCAGAAGCATCTGTCGCAGCGATTCCCGCCCTTCGAAATCCGTGTCGAGGGCGGCCAGCAGTTCCTCCATGGTGATGCGCTTCTGGTCGAACACCAGCCAATCTATCGCCGCCAGGCTATCGGCGACGATTGCTACGCCCACACCTTGAACACCGGTGAAATTGTAACAGGCGCCTCCTGCTGTCAGATCGAGGCCCCGTGTCAGGCAGTCATCGGTGAGCGATGAGGCCAGAGGCAATGGCCGCCGCTCGGCGTGGGTCTGCGCCAGCCCCGCCAACGCTTCCACCATCTGGCCGACGAGGTATTCGACCTGCGCCCGGAAGGCTCCGATGACGTCCTCAATGCATGTGAAGCCTCGCGGGTCTCCGGTGGGCAGGCCAAGCTGATCGGCGAACAATCGCCCGCGACCGTTGTTCAGGGCCAGCTCCAGGCACAGCGGCAGGTTTAACAGCGCTGCGTCGGAGGACGTGAAGCTCTTGCCGGGCACGGCCTGTTCTACGCAGCCGATGATTCCATAGTCGCGCGCCTCTCGCAGGGGGACGCCTCGATTGGTTAGCGAGGCGATAACCATCTCATCGTTGAACAACTGGAGATTGCCAATGCCATCGGCCACAGCCTGGACGACGGCATCTCGGAACTCTCGGGGGGCCTGCTTGTGGAGGCGAACGCCAAAGTTGGGTTGCGGCGTCCGCACGCGCTTCATGGCCTCCAGCATCAGGTATGAGAGATCGTTGGTGGCGTCATTGCCTTCCCCGTCCACGCCGCCGATCACCGTGTTGGCAAAGTTCGTCAGCCCGGAGAAGGCGAGCGTCACGTCGGCGTCGAACAGGGGAATAGAGTAACTGAGCTTGATGTAGAAGCAGGCCAGCAGCTCTAGCGCGCGATCGCGCGAAAGCCGCCCGGCCTCCATTTCCGCCCTGTAGACCGGATAGAGAAACTGATCCATTCGGCCCACGGAGATGGCCGAATCCCACGATTCGATCTGGGTGGCATAGTGCATGAACAGGATGGACTGGAGCGCCTCCCGGAACGTCCGCGCTGGCTGAGCGGGTACGCCGCGGCATGCCTCGGCGATGGCCAGAAGTTCATCGCGCCGGGAATCCGTTGCCGTGTTGGCCAGACGCTGAGCCTCGTCTGCGTAGCGGTTCGCCCAAGAGATCACTGCCCGCCCGGCTATCTCCGCAGCCTCGTAGAAATCGCGCTGCGCCTTGTCCTTTGCCTCCTGCCTCTTCCTGCTTGCCTCTTCGATGACCGCCAGCAGCCCTCGTTCGAGCACACGCTGGTGGTTGACCAGCATGTGTCCGATGCCAGCGAGTTCGGTGAAGATGAACGGCGCCACCTTCTCGAAGTTGGCGGTCACCGCCGGCGACCAGAGCTCCCGCGCCCGATCCTCGGTTGTCTTGCCGCGCCAGTAGGGCAAGATGCTCTCGACCAGCTCCCGTTCGTCGTCTGGGGCGATGGCAAACGTGTTGCAGTCGCGCCGGGCGAGGTTCGGCAGTTCGCCCAGGATACGCCCGGCTATGCCTTCCGGATAGATTCCCGCGCCCAGCGGCTTGCCAGTGACGTTGCCCGCCAACAATTCGTCTGGCTCGATGCGCACGCTGATGTGACCCAGAATGTGCTCCAAGGCGCGAGCCTGGCGCAGAACGGCGGGCTGCCCTTCCGTCTGGTGGTACGACTCGGTGAGATAGCGGGCGCGCTCTACACACACTTCCCGCTGCCCGCGCAGGAATCCCTCCCGCAGCCGATCTACCCTATCGCCGACGGAAACCGCTGCCACCGCTCCAGTTGCCTCTAGCCTAGGGGCTTTCGGTTCCGGCAGCCCCGCCGCAGCGCAATGCTCGCGGTAGAGCCGGATTGCCTGCGGCAGCGTCCAGGCCGTTTTCATGATGAGGGCGGCATTGCCCTCGGCCCTGATCCTGCGAGTGGCGAACGCCGTGAAGACGTTGAGCTGACCCGTATAGATGTCGTGGAAGCTGTCGGCGGTGAGGGTCAGGGTGAGGTCGGGCTCCTCAGCGGCAACGCCCGGCCTGATGCGCATCTCGCGGCCGCCGCGCGTGTCAATGAAAACGGCGATGTCCGGCTCTTGCATGCGCACTTGGACCAGCGCGTCCAGGCCCAGCCAGGTCCTGCGAAGATCGTCGCCGTCACGCAGGCGTTCGAAGTAACCCAAAGCGAACGGCTGCGCCTGCTTGGGATCGCGATAAGGGAAGGGCATCATCTATCTCCTGATATGGCTACAGACTGCCTCAATTGTAGCCCCCATGGCAGATTGGAGCTACGGTTGCCCTCCTATTCTGCCCTATCGCTCGCTGTCGTCGGGCGCGCCGCCCTCGGGACGCCACGCCCGACATCGGCGCCTACGAGCGCTAAGCACGGGCCTCGCGGCTCTGCGGCGCTCCTCCGACTGTCGTGCTCAGTCCGCGCAGGACCCGCTGAGCGGCGATGGTTTCGCCCTGGGGCGCTTGGCCAACCCCTGTAGCTCGATTCAGCGGTCGCCCATCTGGAAGCCGTAGTATCCGCGGACAACGTCGAACCTACCCAGTTGGGCTCCCCCCTCCCAGAGCTGAATCTCCTTGCAGTCCCTCCAGTATTTCTCCACGTCGTACTCACGCATGTAGCCGTAGGAGCCCATCAACTCCATAGCCTTGTTGGTGACCATGATAGCCACTTCGGCAGCATAGACCTTGGCGATGCTCCCCCGCGACAGGTGGCCAGGCGATTCCAGGGGCCCGTAGGTTTCAGGGTGGTCGAGCATGTGGGCCGCGGTCACATAGTACGTCCTGGCGGTCTCGATGCCGATGGCCATATCGGCCAGCATCCCGGCACAGATCGAGTGCTCTCGGATGGGCTTCCCAGCCACGATTCTGTTCTTGGTGTACTCAAGGACCGCCTCAAAAGCGCCCTCAGCCGCGCCCACGGCCATGGCCGCGCTTCCTATCCTGCCAAGGGTCAGATTGATGTGGAGCAGCTTAGCATCCTCACCGGGGCCTGCAATACGGTTCTCCTTGGGGACCCTGACGTTGTCCAAGTAGATATCGCAGTTTCTGTCCGCCTGCATGCCTGCCTTGTTTTCGAACTTGCCGAAGGAGAGCCCTTCGCTAGGATGAGGCACGTAGATCAAGGCGATGCCTTCGTCCCCCAGAGTGGGGTCGGTGGTGCAGGCAACGCAGTAGTAGGCGGAGATGCCGGCGTTGCTGGGGAACCTCTTGCTTCCGTTCAGAACCCATTCATCTCCGTCCAAGGTGGCCCTGGTGGAGATCCTTCTTCCGTGCTCGGCAGGGTTCTCGACGTCGCACCCTGCGTCCGGTTCCGTCATGGCGAAACATCCCCTGCGCAGCTCGTTGCCACAAAAGACGGCGGCAAGCTTGTGCAGTACCGCTTCGTTGTCGATCAGGACCGCTGGCCGAGTGCACCACCAGGTGCATCCCAACGACACGGCCAGTCCAACGTCTCCGCGGGCGATCTCCTCCATGACGACGGAGGTGCCGACCAGCGATCGCTGCGGCAGGCCGCCGTATCTCTCTGGCACTATGCCCTTCTGAAAACCCATGTCCTTGAGCTTCTCGCATATCTTGTCGATGAGGATATGTTCCCTATCATCGTCCAGTTGCTGGCGGACAGGCATGATCTGCGTATCCACAAAGGCCCTTACTGCCTGTTGGACCAGCCTGTCCTCTTCGCTGACCAACTCCTGAAGAAGCGGCTGCCTCATGTTTCCATCCTCCCTTCTGGATCCCCGGCGCGAATCCACGCGGTCGGCTCAAGCGCTCTTGCTCGGCCTTCTGGGCGGTCTTGGCGCGCAAATTATGCTGCACGACGGGCGGGCTGTCAATGAGCAGAGCATCCGCTGGAATAGCTGAGAGCGGCATCTCTTTACAAGAAGGGGGGGGCAGCGTCATTCGTGTAAAGGGGCTGAGTGGTTTTGTGCGACCCTGCGCCTACGCACCAACCCTATAGCACGCCGCTGACCGTGGTGAGGGTGAAGCCGTCGGCCTTCAGGCGGCTGACGATGGCAGGCAGGGCGGCGGCATCGCTGGGGATGAAGTGCATGAGGACGATGGCGCCGTTCGTGGCCCCGCCGGTCACGTTGACCACGATCTGATCGGCCTCGGCACCGCCCACCGAGCCGCTGTCCACTGTCCAGAGCACGATCTGGAGGCCGCGCTTGGCTACAACTGCTCGCACCACGTCGCTCACCATGCCGCCGGGCGGCCGCAGGTAGCGCACCGGATGAGGCGAGCCCAGCAGCGCGTCCAGGGCCTCCTGCCAGCGGTCGATCTGGTCGAGGATCTTGCCCTCGGTGGCGGGATCGTCCGGCGGGAAGTAGGTCAGGGGCGTGTGGTCAAAGGTATGGTTGCCGATCTCGTGGCCCTCGTCCACAGCCCGCCGCCACAGGTCTGGCCACCGCTCAAGCAGGGCACCCTTGGGGAAGAAAGTGAGCTGCATGCCCTCGCCAGCGCACACATCCAGCACCGACTCGATGGCCTCGGGGTAGAAGCCGTCGTCGAAGGTGAGGGCGATGCGGGCCTTGCTGGTATCGCCCTGGCTGATGACGGGAGCGAGGGCGCCGGCGGTGGCGGTCGCGGGAGGAGGGGTGGGGGAGGGCCATGCCGTCGGCGAGGGGCTGGCGAAGCTGATGCCAGGGGCCGCGCTGCCATGACTCGAGTCCAGGCGCGTCAATATCTGCCAGGCCGCCGTCCCGATAGCGGTGCCGCCCACGCCAGCTAGCAAGGCACCTCCCGCCAGCCAGCGCAGGAAGGCTCGACGGCTCTTGAGGCGTTCCCCCGGCTCCATCCCTTCGATCATAGCAGGCGGCCCAGCGATCGCCAAGCGCTGCCACCGCCAGGTGGTTTGGTCAGCCAATTGCTTCCCTAATATCAGGGAAAAGGCGTATACTCCTAGGAGTTGCTGTCTCCCGCGGATCATCTCCCGACGCAGAGGCAGGCTATCCAAGCGTGGGAGATTTGCCCCCGATGGCAGATCGGAGAGGAGCAGGAGGGTACTTGTGGCGACAAAGCTATACGTAGGCGGCCTCTCATTTGACACAACCGACGAGAGTCTCCGCGCCTTCTTCGAGCAGGTTGGCAAGGTGGACTCGGCGTCCGTGGTAGCGGACCGCTTCTCCGGACGCTCCCGCGGATTCGGATTCGTGGAGATGGCCACGGCGGCCGACGTTCGCAAGGCGATCGACGAGCTGAACGGCAAGAGCCTGGATGGGCGCACGATCAGCGTGGACGAGGCGCGTCCGCCAGAGCAGCGGGGAGGAGGAGGGGGTCGGCCGGGAGGAGGAGGGGGTCGGCGCCCCGGTGGTGGTCGGCCCGGCGGGGGAGGAGGACGCCGCTGGTAGTCGCTCCCGGTGGGTAGTCAACCGCAGATGCAAGCGGTGGCTGACGACTTCGCCAGGCAACGCCCGCTGCTAAGGGGCGTGTTCCACCTCTACGCGACCATCGCTGCCGTGGCGGGAGCGGCCTTGCTCCTGCTGATAGCGGACTCCGCCAGGGCGTACGTTGGCGGAGCCATCTTCGCAGCGAGCCTGGTTCTCCTCTACGGGACCAGCGCGGCATACCACAGCATCACCTGGAGGCCAACGCTGCGCCGCTTGATCAGGCGCCTGAACTACTCGATGATCTTTGTGCTCATCGCCGGTACATACACGCCCTTCTGCCTGATGGTGCTGAATACGGCCTGGGCATCACCATGCTGTCCGTCATCTGGGGAGTGGCCGGCGGCGGAGTCCTTCTGAGGGTCGCCTGGCCAACGGCACCGAAGTGGCTTGGGGTCAGTCTGTACGTGATAGTGGGCTGGCTGGGGCTGATACCGGCGCGGGAGCTGCTGACCTGGTTCGCGCCCTTCCCTCTGGCCTTGCTGGTGCTGGGCGGGATGCTGTATACGCTGGGCGGCGTCGTATACGCGGTCAGGAAGCCGAACCCGTGGCCGCGGGTGCTGGGCTACCACGAGATCTTCCATCTGCTGGTGATCCTCGGCAGCAGCCTGCACTACTCTCTGGTGGCGATCTATGTGCTGCCGAGCTAGGGAGGTCAAGAGTCGTTCGGATATCGTCATCGGGCCTCCCGCTATTGACATTCCAATCGTTTGGCGTAAGATCGAGCTATCGCATGCTCAGCTTCTCCTTTTGGTCCTTGTAGTGGTAGGAGGTTAGAGTCATGAAACGATTGCCATTCAGGCGGGGCGGAAAGCTGGCCCTGACCCTGGCCGTTCTGGCGGCGGTGGCGATAGCCCTCTGGCTGGGCGTCTTTAGCCAGAAATGGGCCGCGGCCGCCACGATAAACCTGGTGCTCACCAAGACGGCCGTACCGAGCGAGGCGACGGGGGTCGTCAATGGCGGAACCATCACCTATACCCTCACCGTCACCAATAGCGGCGACACGGCCACTGCCGCCGTTGTGCTCATCCGCGACACCCTGGGGACCGGCCTCACCTATGTTTCGGCCTCAGGCACGGGGGTCACCTGCACCCATCCCTCGGCGCAGGTAATCGAGTGCACAACGGACGCCGTCATGGCCGCTAGCGAGAGCCGCACGGTGACCGTGGTGGCGACGGTGAACGTCCCCTCCGGCAGCGCCTACGTCTACAACGGCGCGTACGTGGACCCCGCCAACGCCATCGCTGAGGACAACGAGGACGCCGACGACCCCGACCTCGATTGCGGCGCTACAGGGGGCAACGTGGGTGAAGGCACCGACACCGCCCCAGCAAACGAGCCCGACAACTACGACTGCACTCGGCACGGGGTCGCCATGCCCGACCTGACCATCGCCAAGACGGCCACTCCCGCCGAAGGCACGACCCAGCCTGCGGGGGCGCCCATCACCTACACCATCACAGTCATCAACCTCGCTACGGCAACGGGCACCGCCACCAATGTGCTCATCCGCGACACCATCGGGTCGAACCTCACCTACGCTTCGGCCGCACCCGGCTCGGGGGTCATCTGCGGCGATCTCACGCCGCCGGTCATCGAGTGTACGGCGGCCAGCATCGCCCCTGGCGAAACGCGGGCACTGACCATCACCGCGACGGTGGCGGCCAGCACCGGCACGCTGCTGAACGGCGCCTACGTCGACCCCGCCAATGCCATCATCGAGATCAACGAGGACAATGACGACACCCTGGATTGTTCCACCGTGGGCGAGGGCCTCGGTAACGCGCCGTCAGTGGAGCCCGACAACTTCGACTGCACGACCCACACAGCAGGCGCGGCGGACCTGACCATCACCAAGACGGCTTCTCCCAGCGAGAGCACAAATGTGGCGAGCGGCGGCACCATCACCTATACCCTGACGGTCGCCAATAGCGCTTCCGCCACGGTCACCGCCACCAACGTGGCCATCCGCGACATCCTCGGGACGGGCCTCACCTATGTTTCAGCGACAGGCACAGGGGTCACCTGCACCCATCCCTCGGCACAACAGATCGACTGCACAGTGACCAGCATCGCGCCTAGCGGAAGCGCGACGGTGACCATCGTTGCGACGGTCTCGGCCACCAGCGGCACAGTGCTGAACGGCGCCAGGGTCGACCCCGCAAATGCCATCCCCGAGAGCAACGAGGACGCTGACGACGGCGACTACGACTGTTCCGCGGTGGGCGAGGGGACCGACGCCGGTGATGCCACGGAGGCCGACAACTTCGACTGCACGCGCCACACGCTGACGGCGGCCACCCCGACGCCGACGCCAACCGCAACGGTCACCCCAGGCGTGCTCCTCAACTGCCCGCTGTCAGGGAAGTGGGCGCTATCGGTCTGGGACGGCCCGACCGGCAAGCCGATCGCTGAGGCCCTGGCCACCTGCCCAGGCGTCACTATCGTTGCCGCCTACTCGCTCGACCGCACCACCAACGGGTGGTTCAAGTACTTCCCGGGGCGCACGGATATCAACGACCTGCTGACCCTGAGCAACAACCAGGCGATCTTGACCCTCGCCCAATAGAGACGCGCCCAATTACGAGAGGCGTCTAAGCCGGGGGGAGGACGGAGCCTCCGTCCTCCCCCTTTGCCGTTCATGCATCACCCCAACCTGAAGGTGATTGGCTAAATGGTATGACGCTGCCGGTGGCCCCGTAGCTGCAGGGCTTCAGCCCTGCCTTTTATCTAGAAGGCACTTCAAAATCCCGACGGCACCGCCCCGTGAACGGGGCGGCATCGATGCCCCCGCCTTCAGGTCATGAAGAAAACAGTGGCGCACCGCATGAGATGCTTCGCTTCGCTCAGCATGACAGTGAGTGAGAATGTCACCCTGAGCGCAGCGAAGGGTCTCTGCTCACACGCTTTGGCCGACTATGCTGAAGATGAGCCATCAATTCGTTTATGACCTTCAGGCGGGGGTCGGGAATCAGACCACCAACGGCGAACCGGCCTCCCACTTCCCCGCTGATGTTGACAGCGCCCGCCGCTGTGCTAGTATCTTGGCATTCACAGCGAAAGCGCGCCCGCGACGCTGGCGGCGAGGATCGCTCCTACGGAGGAAATGGCGATGAAAGTGAAGGTCATATTCTACAGCATGTATGGGCACACCTATCGGCTGGCCGAGGCGGTGGCGGAGGGTGCTCGCGAGGTGGAGGGCGCTGAGGTGGAGCTTCTGCAGGTTGCAGAGCTGGTGCCTGAGGCGATTCTGGAGAAATCCGGCGCGAAGAAGGCTCGGGCCGCCTTTGCCCACATCCCGATCGCCAAACTGGCCGATCTCGCTGATGCCGATGCGGTAATCTTCGGCACCCCGACCCGTTTCGGCAACATGTGCTCCCAGATGCGCAACTTCCTGGACCAAACAGGTGGACTCTGGGCCAAGGGCGCCCTTATCGGCAAAGCTGGAAGCGTCTTCACCTCCACCGGCACCCAGCACGGCGGTCAGGAGACCACGATCACAAGCTTCCATAGCACGCTCTTGCACCTTGGAATGGTCATTGTCGGGGTGCCGTACTCAGAGGCGAGGCAGTCGACCATGGATGAGATCAGCGGTGGCAGTCCCTATGGCGCGTCGACGATCACTGGGCCGGATGGCAGCCGCATGCCCAGCGAGAACGAGCTGGCCATTGCCCGTTTCCAGGGCCGCCACGTAGCTACTATCGCTGCCAAGCTAGCCAGGACATGAGAGAGGAGGTCTCGACCATGGCCTACGAGGCAAAGGACTACACCCACCTGGTAGGGATGGAGGGCTTCAGCGAAACGCTGCTGCGGAACCACTTCACCCTCTATCAGGGCTACGTCACCAATACCAACAAGCTGCTCGACCTTCTCGGCCAGATGCCCAAGGAGGGGAAGATCGGCACGCCCGAATACGCTGAACTGAAGCGAAGGATGGGCTTCGAGTTCGACGGCATGCGGCTGCACGAGTACTACTTCGAGAACCTGGGCGGCAAGGGAGAACTGGGCCAATCGGCCAAGCTGCGCGACAGGCTCGCCCGGGACTTCGGCAGCTACGAAGCCTGGGAGGCCGATTTCAAGGGCACCGGCACCATGCGGGGAATCGGCTGGGCCATACTCTACCAGGACGACGTGACGGGAAGGCTGATCAACCAGTGGATCAACGAGCACGAGACCGGCCATCTGGCGGGCTGCCGCCCTATCCTGATCATGGACGTCTTCGAGCACGCCTTCATGATCGACTACGGCCTGAAGCGGGCTGACTACATCGAGGCGTTCTTCAAGAACATCAAGCGGGAGGCCGTGGAAAGCCGCCTGGCGTAAGAGGCTGTAGTATCATCATGCCACACGAAGAATGATCTGCGGAGGTGAAAGATGCCTGAGTTCCTGAATCCCTTCCCTGGAATGGTGCCCGCTCGCAAGCTCACCCTCGAAGAGCTGGTTAGAGCCATCCGTCTGGACCTCTGCGCCGAGCACGAGGCGGTTCACCTTTACCTGGCCCACGCCGAGGCCACCGAACACCCCCTGGCCAAGAAGGTCCTCATTGACATCGCCAACGAAGAGCGGGTCCATGCTGGCGAATTCGCCCGCCTGATTAGCATCCTGGCGGCCGACGAGGACAAGTTCCTGGCGAAGGGCGCCGCCGAGGTGGACGAGATGGCCGGCGAATCCGGCGGGCGCTAAGCAAACCTGTAGCCCTGTGCGATTGCCGCCCCTGGGGCCAACTCACCACACCACCTCGTACAGCCGCTGGCTGCCGGGTATACCCTTAAGCTTCCTGCTGCCGACGTGCTTGAACTCTACCTCGGCCACGGAGCCGGCGAGGTCGTGCACCACCTTGGACACCAGGATCTGGCCACCCCGTGCCTTCTCAGCAATGCGAGCGGCCATGGTGACAGCCTTGCCGAAGTAGTCGCTTCCATCCTGGATCGACTCGCCAGTGTTGAGGCCAATTCTCACCTTGATGGGGGTCTCCGGGTGCTTCTGGCTATAATCAGCGAAGGCCCTCTGGATATCCACGGCGCAGTGCAGGGCCCTGGTGGCGCTGGGGAAAACCGCCATGAGGCTGTCGCCCATGTGCTTGACCGCATGGCCGCCGTGACCAACGACGCGCTCCCTGAGGATGCGATCGTGATCCCGCAAAACCCTGTGCGCGCGCTGGTCTCCCAGTCGCTGGGCGAGGCTGGTCCAGCCTTCGATGTCCGTGAACAGCAGGGTGACCGTGCCTTCGACAGAGGGCTCGGTCAGGCTTCGGCCGCACCAGATGCAGTGAGTTGAACCAGCCGGGTTGTCGGCATTACAGTAGGGGCAACGCATCGCTGCAACTTCTGGGAGCTCAGGAGTCCGTAGAGTGACCGCATACTAGCTTGCCCAAGGAGAAGTTGTCAAGCGAGAATATATCCGGACGGGCTGCCAGTCTGGTTGGGCCGCATGGTCTTAGCTACAGGAAGGAGGAACGGAAGTGGCAGGAGAGGAAGAGGGAGTTGAGACAGCGGGCATGCCCAGGATCGGTGAGCGGGCGCCGGATTTCCAGGCACTGACAACACAAGGTCCCCTCAGCATGAGTGACCTCAAAGGCCAGTGGGTGGTTCTCTTCTCCCATCCCGGTGACTTCACGCCCGTCTGCACCACCGAGTTCGTCGCCCTCGCTCGACTAGCCGAGGAATTCGCCAAGCGCAATGTGAAGCTGGTCGGCCTGAGCGTCGACAGTATCCATTCCCACCTCGCCTGGCTGAGGAATATCGAGGAGAAGCTTGGGGTCAAGATCCCCTTCCCCGTCATAGCCGACGTCGACATGAAAGTTGCCAACAAATTCGGGATGATCCAGCCGGAAGCCAGCACCACCGCCGCCGTGCGGGCACTGTTCGTCATCGACCCCGAGGGGTTCATTCAGGCCCTGGTCTACTATCCCTTGCAGACCGGCAGGAGCACCGATGAGATCCTGCGCCTGATCGATGCCCTGCAGACCACCTATCAGCACCACGTCGCTACGCCGGCTGACTGGCATCCCGGAGAGAAGGTAATAGTGCCGCCGCCCCTGACCCAGGAGCAGGTCGAGGAGCTCCAGCGGTCGGACTACGAGAAGATCGACTTCTACCTGATGAAGAGAAGCCTGTAAGGAAACGAGGGTTCTGCCTGCTCACGGCCGCGGGGGGCTGCCACCCTAGTCTTCCTTCTTCCGCAGCCCGGGCTCCGTCATCGAGGTGGGGTCGAGGGCGCGCCGCAGGTCCTCGTCCGATAGCCCCGTGCGCTCCCGTGCCACCTCCCGAATGGTGCGTCCGCTGGCTGCCGCCTCCTTGGCTATCTCCGCCGCCGCGTCGTAGCCGATAATGGGAGCCAGCGCCGTTGCCATGGCAAGCCCCTTCTCCACCAGCTCCGGCCCCATCTCCGTGGCCCGCAGGCCATCAACGCACTGCTCGCCGAAGTTCCTGGCTCCGGCCGCCAGCAGCTCGATGGCCTGGAGGAGGTTGTAGGCGGCTACGGGCATCATCGTGTTGAGCTCGAAGAAGCTTCGCTGGCCGGCGAGGGCCACCGTCGTATCGTTGCCTATCACCTGGGCGCAGACCTGGATGAGCGCCTCGGGAATGACCGGATTGACCTTTCCAGGCATGATGGAGCTTCCCGGCTGAACCTCCGGCAGGGACAGCTCGCCCAGGCCGGCTCGTGGGCCCGAGGCCAGCCAGCAGACGTCGTTGGCGACCTTGAACAAAGCGATGGCGGCCGCTCTCAGCGCCCCGCTACACCCCACGACTGCGTCGAGGCTGCTCTGGGCCTGGAAGTGGTTATCGGTCTCGCGGACCGCCAGGCCGGTGGCCGCCGACAGGCGCTCGCATACCCGCGCCGCGAACAGAGGATGGGTGTTAAGGCCAGTGCCCACCGCGGTGCCGCCCAGGGCAACCTCCTCCAGCTCCGTCGCCGCCCTTTCCAGCCGCCGGATGGCCCGCTCCACCTGCCCGGCATAGCCCAGAAACTCCTGGCCCAGGCGGATGGGCGTCGCGTCCTGGAGATGCGTGCGCCCGGTCTTGACCACTGGCCAGAACTCCTGCGCCTTGGCCGCCAGCGACGCCTGCAACGCGCTCAGCGCCGGTACAAGCTCCTCCCCTATGGCTAGAAGCGCCGACAGATGGATGGCCGTGGGGATGACATCGTTGGACGACTGCCCGAGGTTGACGTGATCGTTGGGATGCACCAGCTTCGACCCCCGCTGGCCTCCCAGAAGCTCCGCCGCCCTGTTGGCGATCACCTCGTTGGCGTTCATGTTCGTGGAAGTCCCTGAGCCCGTCTGGAAGATGTCGACCACAAACTGGTCATCGAGACGCCCATCGGCGACCTCCTCGGCGGCGCGAACGATGGCTTCGGCGAGCCGCGGCTCGAGAAGGCCAAGCTCTGCGTTTGCCTCGGCCGCACTGCGCTTGATGAGCCCCAGGGCGCGAATGAACCGCCGCGGGAAGCGCAATCCACTGAGGGGGAAGTTGAGGACAGCGCGCATTGTGGACGCGCCGTAGTAGGCCTCCTCAGGGACCTGCACTGGCCCCATGGAGTCACGCTCGGTTCGTGTCCTGTTGGCTGCGTCCATGCTTTCCTCCCGTCGAGAGATTCCGCAGGCCCGGCGCCTCATTCCGTTGCGGCAGCCGGCGCAACGAACACGCGCTGGGCCAGCTCGCGGTCAATCATGAACAGCGCGCTGGGGTCATCACCCACCAGCTTGAGCTTCTGCACCACCTCGTCGGCGGACGCCTCCTCCTCCACCTGCTCAGCGACAAACCACTGAAGGACGTTGTTGGTGGCATGATCTCTTATTTCGACCGCCAGGTCGACCAGCTTGTTGATCATGCCGGTGACCTTCTGCTCGTGCTGGTGCACGTGCTCGAACAATGCCAGCGGCGAATCCCACGCCGAGGGCGGGGCCTCCACTGCCTGCAGCACGATCCTGCCGCCACGCTCGTTCACGTAGTCGTAGAACTTCAATGCGTGCGCCAGCTCTTCTTGCCACTGCACACGCATCCAGTTCGCGAAGCCAGCCAGGTTCACCGACTGGAAGTGCGCGGACATCGACAGGTACAGGTAGGCCGAGTAGATCTCCGCGTTGATCTGCTTGTTAAGGGCCTCTTGCATTCTCTGATCAATCATGGCGAGTACCTCCTTCGCTCTTCTCTTGCTGGCCGCTATTTCGATGGCTCATACCCCTTGGCAGCGGGGACACACTCCGTAGAACTCCAGGCGATGCTGAACGTCGGCGTAGCCTCTCGCGGCGGCCACCGTCTCCGCCGCCGGCCCGAGGTCGATCTCCACGTCCTCGATGGCGCCGCAGACAGTGCAGCGGAGGTGGGAGTGAGGCTGAGGGTTCAGACCGTCGTAGCGGCTGCCGCCACTGAAGGTAAGCTCCAGCACCTCCCCCATCTCCTTCAGGCGCTCGAGCGTATTGTAGACGGTGGCCAGGCTGGTGGTCGGGAAGTCCTTCCGCACCCGGCGGTAGATCTGCTCCACGCTGGGGTGTTCCCCGCTGTCTATCAGGATCCTGGCGATGGCCAGCCTCTGGGGCGTGATGCGATGCCCAGCGCTCTTCAGCTTAGCCAGGAGATCGTCCAACCGCATTCTGCCAGGGAAATTGTTTAGAGCCATTGTTTCTTAATAGACATTCTATCATATCCCGCGCGCTTGTCAACAGCGGGTGAGCATGATCGCCGCCCTGCTCGCCCTCGGCGCAGGCGGGTGGTATGCTAGAAGGCGATGGCTCAGGTAGGGAGTAAGCGGGCTGAAGCAATTCGCGCTCTTGTCCTCGGGCTCATCGCCCTGCCCACGCTCATCGCCATAGCGGCGCCCACGCCCGCCACCTATACCATCCAAGTAATCGAGACCTGGGTGACCGCTCCCAATGGCAACCATCTCTACACCCGCATCGTCCAGCCGGTGCCCGCCCTTTACCCGGGCCAGCGCTTCCCTGGCCTCATCGCTATTCCTGGCGGAACCGGCGCCGGCGCTCCTCTGGCCGACAACCCCCGCTATCGCGACCTTGCCGACGATGGTTTCATTGTCGTTGCCTTCAACCCCGAGGGACGCGGCACCGGCACCCCTGGCAACCTCAAGAGCGATGGCACGGAGGACTGCAACGGCTTCCTGCACCAGGACGACCTGAAAGCCGTCATCGAGTACGTGGCGGCGCAGCCCAACGTGAACGCCGCCAACATCGGCGTCGAGACCTCCTCCTTCGGCATCGCCATCGGCGCGGGCGCTCTGGGCCGCTACCCCAACCTGCCCGTCGCCTACCTCGTCGATCAAGAAGGTCCCCACGACAGCCGCGTCATCACCTTCTACGACGTCGGCCGCGAGACCGCTGTCTGCGGACACCTGAGCACCGTCACCGACCCTTCGCCGGAGAACGTGGCCTTCTGGGCCGAGCGGGAGGCCGTACGGTATATCGACGCCTACCCCGGCCGCTACCTGCGCATGCAGGCAGAGATCGACCACGCCCAGGGGCCCGGCTACTTCCGGCACGCCATCGAGATGATCAACGCTGCCACCAAGCCCGAATACGGCGGCAGTGGTTCCTCCTCCTGGACTCGCATGAACGGCAGCGACCTGGGAAACGCGGTCAACGCCGTGTACCCGGTGGCAGACCCCAACCAGTATCCGACCTGGGTCTCAGAGCGCCTGGCCGATCACCCCGGCCTGAACATCACCTATGACCGGGAGATGGCGGCCTTCATCGGCGCGCCTGTTGGCGGCACAGCACAGCCGCCGGATGGCTCTGATTCGTCATCCCGCAACTACATCGCCCTGGCTGCCCTTGCGGCCACCGCCCTGCTCGCTCTCAGCGCAGGCGCGTGGTACGCTAGGCGACGCTGGCTCAGGTAGACGCTATCCGAAGCCGGCGCGACTTCGCCATGAGCGACGACAGCGAGGGCAAGCGACGCCTCAGGAATCCGGCCACCCCGAAGCCGCAGGAGAACGCGTCCCCGGAGGGTGCCGCCGGTCGCACGAAGGGCAGCGGCGATCTGCGAGACAAGATCGCGCTCCTTGTCGCTGCCGCCATCATCATTCCCCTAGTTGTATTTACCTTCATCACCTTCCGCCGCTCGGACGAACCAGGGCATGAGCCATCAGCTCCCACAACGACTGGCTCTGCCGCCGGCCCCAGAGCGGCCATAGTGGACCATCTGGCCCTCACGCAGCCTAATCCCACCTTCACCAAGACAGCCACTGAGCTGCTAGAGCAAGCCGGATATGCTGTGGACTACTTCCCGGGGGAACAAGTGACGGTGGAGCTCTACCGAGATCTTCCCACCTGGGGGCATGAGCTGATCATCTTTAGAGTCCACTCGGCGCTGGGTAGAGT
>Ga0315297_10000353_pt1 | contig 26459 bp, 23 predicted proteins | sample YL17G15_0_MG_FD_203628 | JGI IMG/M metagenome (GOLD analysis project Ga0315297, IMG submission 203628) | Sediment microbial communities from Yellowstone Lake, YNP, Wyoming, USA - YL17G15_0 | ecosystem: Environmental > Aquatic > Freshwater > Lake > Sediment | place: USA: Wyoming | collected...
AATATCTCTCCTTGTTCTCCTCGATCAAACGTTCCAAGCTGATGTACCGGCCGACTTCAATGCCCATCTGGTAGCAGGTCAGCAACAGCAGAAGTCGGGACACACGCCCGTTTCCGTCACGGAATGGATGAATACACAGAAAATCAAGATTCAACGCGGCTAATGTAATAATTGGAGATATCCGGCGATCACGGGACTCATTATTCCAAATGCGCAACATTTCGCGAGTGAATTCTGGCGTCTTCTCGGGAGACACGCTGCGAAAACGCACTCGCTGACGGCCATCCGGAAACTTCTCTATAATATCCACCGACTGGTCCTTATATTTACCGGCGTCCCATATTTCCCCGCGACTCATCTTGTGTAACCGAAGGATCGTCTCTTCAGAAACCTGCAGTCTAGCCGCTTCGGTGTGAATCAGGTTCAGGGCATCCCGGTAACCGCCGACTTCCTGTTCGTTTCGATCACGCAGAGCCGGTCGGCCGAAAATAACAGTTCCCACGCGCGACTGCTCAATCTCAACGCCCTCAATCCGATTTGATGAGATGGCACTCTCCGCGATGGCGTGGTCCCGGAGGACTCTCAGTCTTTGCGGGGCCTGGCGGGTGAACAACTCCTGTTTGCCCTTAGCCTCTCCGATATCGGACAAATACCACGTCACGGACATGGGGATGTTCTCGCCGATTTCTCCCGACTCAATCTGCCTTAACGTCATCATTCGTTCCGCTCCCCGTATTTCATCTGTCTCTCCCGCACTACCATCGGCTGGGTCATGGCGTCAACTTCTTGCCAGTCGCGCGACTTTGGTAACCTCGTTCCAAGAAAAGCGTGCCGGATAATAGATCGGTTCTTAAAAGATGGCCTCCCTGACGCCGTCATTGCTAGTGCACACCGTTTCCACACGCATCGGCTCGTAAAAAGCAAACCGTTCACAATACAACCTTCGTGTAATCGATCATCGGCAGCCAGCATTGTTAGTCAGCTTTCCAGTTGCTTATCGTCAAATAGCCCATCTCAACTTGACAAATCCTCCTTTCGAATGTATATTCTTAACGAATCACGATGGGAGGCCATCCAAAGGGTTCCGTCCCTAGGTAATGCCTCCTCTTTCATCTCACCAATTCCAACTTGCTCTTCAAGTCATTGAGAAAAACTATATCTGGGATAAATTTTTTCAATAATAAGGAGTATTTATTCCGATTGGGAACCATGAGCTTAAGTAGCTTGTCTTTGCTTCTTAAATAGTCGAGCAGACAGTGGAAGTCACCATCAATCGAAAGGTTCAAATTCTGGCTATCAATGAAGGCACAATTGTTCCCTATTTTTTTCAACAAATACCCCCAGTCTTCATTGGGTCAATTATAAAGCAAAATAGGGGTGGACGAAACTACTATTTGAAAGGAAAAGAATATCAACCCATTCGACTCCCCGGGCCGAAGCCCGGGGTATGCGCAGGGTTAATACTGAGCGGCGCTTTTCACCCCGATTTAAAAATCGGGGTTTGGCGCCGTCGAACGTATCAACTGGAGAAAAAAAGTTGGCTCCCCGGGCAGGACTCGAACCTACAACCTATTGGTTACAAGCGCCCCGGAATTTCTTCCGGGCTCGGACTATCTCATCACCCGTCCCTAATGTAGGGCTGAGGGTGTCGGGCGCTTCCCCCGTCCCGTACGAGGAATACCCGTAGAGGGGACGGAGTACGAGCTCGCGCTCTAGTCTCTGCACCTTCCCCGCCGATCGGACCGATCAGCGAAGGCTTGGCTCAGGGTTGCCGTTCTCCGCAGCCTGCGGGGGGCAGGTTTCCCTGAATTCACCCGATTCTTCGACCACGATCTCTCGTGGAAGCTGCAAACCTTACAGCCAACCGCTCTACCTATTGAGCTACCGGGGAGCGATCCTGATTAAATTACCATAATCCGACCTGGATTTCAATCTTCAGTCAACCTTGCTTGGCTACCCGTTTTGACAAAACGGCGCCTCTATGCTATTTGTGTCCTTCCCTCAAGGAAAGGACCAACCATGACCACCCCTCTTGAACGCTGGGTCGACGAGCAGGCCCGACTGTTCCAACCGAAAGAGGTCTACTGGTGCGACGGATCGGAAGGCGAGGCTCACCGTCTCATCGACAAAGGGATACGCGAAGAGAAGATCGGCGCCAACCCCATCTTCCGCGAACTGAATCACCGAAACTGGCCCAAATCCTATCTCCACCGCAGCCACCCCACCGACGTCGCCCGGACCGAGCATCTGACCTTCGTCTGCCATCCAGAAAGGGAGCAATCCGGCCCGAACAACAATTGGATGGACCCGGCCGAGGCCAAGACTCGGCTGACCGCGCTGTCCCGGGGGGCCATGCGCGGCCGGACGATGTACGTCCTTCCCTACATGATGGGCCATCCCGATTCCCCCTACGCCCGGCCCTGCATTCAGATCACGGACGTGTCCTACGTCGCCGTCAGCATGCGGATCATGACCAGGATGGGCCGGCACACGATCAAGAAGATCGGCAATTCCGAGAACTTCGTCAAGGGTATCCATTCGGTCGGCGATTTCGACCCGGAGCGGCGGTTCATCATGCATTTTCCGCAGGACAGCCTCGTCTGGAGCATCGGCTCCGGTTACGGCGGCAACGCCTTACTCGGGAAAAAATGCTTTTCCCTCCGCATCGCTTCCTATCTCGGCCTGCGCCAGATGTGGCTCGCCGAACACATGGTCATCATCGGCATCGAGGACATCAAAGGGAATGTGACCTACGTCACGGCGGCGATGCCGTCGGCCTGCGGCAAGACGAACCTGGCCATGATGGAGTCCGCCCTGCCCGAATACAAGGTCTATACCGTCGGCGACGACATCGCCTGGATGAATATCGGACCGGACGGCCGGCTCTGGGCCATCAACCCGGAGGCGGGCTTCTTCGGCGTCGCCCCAGGCACGTCGATGAAGACCAATCCGAACATGATCCGGACGCTGAAGGCCTCGAACTTCTATCCGACCCTTTTCACCAACGTCGGCCTCGACCTCGACGCCAACGAACCCTGGTGGGAAGGCCTGGAAGGGCCGCCGAAGAACATGCTGGACTGGCAGGGCAAGCCGTGGGACCCGGCCAAGGGGACGAAAGCGGCCCATCCGAACTCGCGTTTCACCGTCTCGCTCTATAACTGCCCGACCCTGTCCACTCAGTTCGACAATCCGCAGGGCGTGCCGATCTCGGCCATCCTCCTCGGCGGCCGCCGCTCGCGGGGAGTTCCGCTCGTGACCGAAGCCTTCGACTGGAGCCACGGCGTCTTCATGGGGGCCCGGATGGGATCGGAGACGACGGCCGCGGCGGCCGGCCAGGTGGGCGTCCTGCGCCGCGATCCGTTCGCCATGCTCCCCTTCTGCGGTTACAACATGGGCGACTATTTCCGCCATTGGATCAATATGGGCGGCTTCATCACCAAGCCCCCGAAGATCTATTCCATCAACTGGTTCCGCACGGACGAGAACGGCAAGTTCCTCTGGCCGGGATTCGGCGATAACATCCGGGTCATCAAATGGATCATCGACCGGGTGAACGGCAAAGCCCGGGCCAAGGAAACACCCATCGGTCTCGTCCCGGACCTCGACGATTTCGACAAGGACGGCCTGAAGACGTCCCGGCGGGACCTGGAGAAGCTCTTAGAGGTCAAGCCCGAGGAATGGCGGGATGAGGTCAGAGATGTCAAGTCCTTTCTGGACCAGTTCGGCCGGCACGTGCCCTATGAAATGTGGCAGAACCACGAAACGCTGGCCGCCCGGCTCAAAACCGGATCCTAAAACCGGTAGTTCGCCTGTTTGACGAGGCGGCGGTAGTCCTTCCCCCACATCTCCACGACCTTGCACATCTCGTATATCCGCGAGCGCAGGCGATAACCGATGCGGTCGATCAGAGTGTCATCCCCCTTTTTGTTCATCTCGGTCTTTTTGAACATAGGCTGGCGGGGGTCTTCTTCGTCCGCGGTGTCGAGAAAATTCGAGGTGAAGATCGTCATTTTTTTCTGGTTGTAGCGGTGGTTGATGATATAAAAAACCGTCTCTTCGACCCAGGAGGACGACCGTTTCGCCCCAAGCTCGTCCAGGACGAGCACCTTGCTCTCGAAGACGGGTTCCAGGATATCCGATTCCGATAGGACGGAATCCGGGGTGAACGTGCTCTGGATGTCCCGGATGAGGTCGCGGAAATCGTAGAACAGGCAGGGCACGCTTTTTTGCTGCATCAGCTCGCGGATGATCGCCACGGCCAAGTGCGTCTTGCCGACGCCGGGAGGGCCGATGAAGAGGAGGCCGATCTCCTGGACGGGATAATTCTCGACGATCTTCCTCGAAATCTTGAGCGCGTCGCGGTGCGAATCGTCGTGGATCTCAAAATTGGTAAGCGCGCATTTTTCGTATCGTTTCGGGATGCGCGCTTTTTCGAGCAGGGCCCGGCCTTGGCGTTCAAGGAAGCATCGGCAGCGCCGGGCCTCGGAGCGGCCTTCGACGTTCTCGAGGACCCAGCCGGTGTCCTGGCATAAGGAGCAGGCCATGTCCGCCATCAGTTCAAGTATCCTCTCAGCTGCCGGAGGGCGCTCGACCGGGACAACCGGCGCATCGCTTTCTGTTCGATCTGCCGGATGCGTTCCCTTGTCAGGTGGAGCCGGTCGCCGATCTCCTGGAGCGTCCGGGGCTGGTCGTCGTCCAGCCCAAAGCGTAATTTTAACACAAGAGCTTCCTTTTCATCCAATCCCTCGAGCAGTTCCCGGATCTGGTGCTGGATGGAATTCTTGATGATCTGGTATTCCACGGAGGGCGAGATCTCGTCGCTGATCTTCTCTTCGATCTCCAGGTCGTCCTCGTTGAACCGGTCGCTCAGCGAGACGTCCTTCTCGGCGAGCATCTCCAGCTCCTCCAAATCGATCACCGAGATCCCCATGGTTCTGGCGATCTCCTCGCGGGTGGGATCCCGGCCGAGATCGGCTTTGAGCTGGGCCGCTTTTCGTTTCATCTGCAGGATCTGATCCGACAGCTTCTGGGGGATATGGTAGATGCGCGCCGCCTGGGTCAGGGCGTGGATGACGGCCTGGCGGATCCACCACACGGCATACGAAATGAACTTGACGTTCCGGTGAGGATCGTAGCGTTTGGCCGCTTCGATCAGGCCGAGATTGCCTTCGTTGATGAGATCGAGGAGGCTCATCCCCATCCCTTGATATTTTTTCACGTAGGAGACCGCGAACCGGAGGTTGGCCTCGATCAGCTCTTTGAGCGCCGCGGGATCGCCCTGGTGGATGCGCTGTCCGAGGGCCTTTTCCTGTTCTTCGGTTTGGACCGAGAACTTGGAGATCTGCTCCAAGTAGAGCCGGAGGTTGCGCGATTCTAAATAATCCTGGTAGTCCATGTCGCTCGGGGTCCGATCCCGCGATCCGCAAAACTCAATCGATCTTGACGATCTTGGTCTGGGTCAGCGGGACCAAGCCGCTCCGCCTGTTCTCGAACTCGTCCTCGCGTCCGGAGAAGAACTCCTTTTTGATGAATTCGAGCAGCTCGTTGACCTCCGCCTCGATCCGCTCCATCCTCTTCCGCATGTTGAGGACGACCTCGACGCCGGCCAGGTTCACGCCCAGGTCGCGGACGAGGTTGAGGACGAGTTCCAGCTGCTTCAGGTCCTCGTCGGTGTAGAGGCGGGTGTTCCCCTCGCTGCGGGCCGGCCGGAGCAGACCTTCCCGTTCGTACAACCGCAATGTCTGGGGATGGATGCTGTAGCGCCGGGAAACGCTGCTGATATGATAGGTGGTCCGGTTGTCCTTCTCCCCGGCGCCCGATGTCCGTTTTTTCATCTCCGTTCCTTCACATCCCCTCCCGGGGGTTTGCGCCGGAAACCTTTTCCAGTTCCTTCATCAGCTCCCGGACCCTCTGGTCGGCGAACGGAGGCGGAACGATGCTCACTTCGACGTACTCGTCGCCCCGGACCCGGCCGCCCGGCAGGGGCACCCCCATCTCCCGGATCCTGAATTTCTGGCCCGATCTCGTTCCCGGAGGGATCCTGATCGTCGAATGGCCCTCGAGAGTGGGGACGTCGATCTTGGCCCCGAGCGTCGCCTCGGGGACGGTGATGGGGAGCTTGATATAAATGTTCGAACCTTCCCGCTTGAACAACGGGTGGGGGTTGACTTCGATGGTGATATAGAGATCGCCCGGGGGACCGCCGTTGGGTCCGGCGTTGCCCTTGTCCGGGATGCGGACCTTGGAGCCGGAATCTACGCCGGCGGGGATGCGGACGTTGATAAGCTCGGTCCGCTGAAGCGCGCCGTGTCCCCTGCATGCGGAGCAATCCTCTCCCCGGACCGCGCCGCTGCCCCCGCAGGTCGGGCACATCGTCGAAGCCTTCAAGAAGCCGCGCTGGATATGGGCCCGCCCGCTGCCGCCGCAGCTGGGACACGCCTTGGCCCGGCCGCTCTGGACCGAGCCCGTCCCGCCGCAGGCGGCGCAGTTGGCCGCCCGGTTCAACTTGATCTTGGTCTGCAGCCCGCGGATGGCGTCCTCGAAACCGATGGTCATCGTGTAAATGAGATCTTCACCACGTTCGGGACGGACCTGGGCCGCCTGCCCCGCCCCGGCTCCTCCAAACATGTTCTCGAAGAAGTCGCGGAACGAGGATGTCCCGGAATCGGAGAAATTGAATCCTTCGAACCCGGACGAATACGTCCCCTGCGGACCTCCGCCGGCCGGGGGCCTGTCGCCCGCGAAGCCGAACTGATCATACTGGCTCTTTTTCTTGGGATCGCTGAGGACGGCGTAGGCCTCCTGGATCTCCTTGAACTTGGCCTCGGACGACTTGTCCCCGGGATTGAGGTCGGGATGATACTTGCGGGCCAGCTTGCGATAGGCCTTCTTGATCTCGGCGACCGCCGCTTTCCGCTCGACGCCGAGGACATCATAATAGTCTTTGTTCATGGCCGGTCCTCCCGGCGCGTCCTATCATACACAAGAACCGGAGGCTCTTGTAGCCTTAGTTTTTCTTGTCGTCGTCCACGACCTCGGCGTCGATGACTTCGCCGTCTTCGTTCCCGGACCCATTCCCGCCTGCATCCTTCGACGCTTGTGGCTCCGCGCCGCTCCCGGGCTGGGCCTGCTGCTGGGAAGCCTGCTGGTACATCATCTCGGTCAACTTGTGCGAAGCCCGGGTGAGGCTTTCCGTGGCCTGCTTGATCCGGTCGAGGTTTTCACTTTCGATGGCCTTCTTGGTGTTCTCGATCTCGGTCCGGACCTTCTCGGCCTCGGCCACGGGGATCCGCTCCTTGTTCTCGCGAAGGAGTTTTTCCAGGCTATAGACGAGCTGGTCGGCCTGGTTCTTAGCGTCGATCATTTCCCGCCGCTTCTTGTCTTCGGCGGAGTGGGATTCGGCATCCTTGACCATGCGGTCGATCTCCTTTTCGTCGAGCCCGCTGTGGCCGGTGATGGTGATGGCCTGCTGTTTGCCGGTCCCCATGTCCTTGGCCGTAACATGGAGAATGCCGTTGGCGTCGATATCGAAGGTGACCTCGATCTTGGGCACGCCCCGGGGAGACGGCGGAATACCGTCGAGGTGGAACCGCCCCAAGGTCCGGTTGGCATTGGCTAACTCCCGTTCGCCCTGGAGGACGTGGATCTCGACGCTCGGCTGGCTGTCCGACGCCGTCGAGAAGACCTCGGTCTTCTTGGTCGGGATGGTTGTGTTCCGGGCGATCATCTTGGTGAAGACGCTGCCGAGGGTCTCGATGCCCAGCGTCAGCGGGGTCACGTCGAGAAGCAGGACATCCGTGACGTCGCCGGCCAGGACGGCGCCCTGGATGGCGGCGCCGACGGCGACGACCTCGTCCGGGTTGACGCCCTTGTGAGGCTCCCTGCCGAAAAGGTCCTTGACCAGCTGCTGGATACGGGGCATGCGGGTCTGGCCGCCGACGAGGATGGCCTCGTCGATATCGGAAGCCTTCATGTTGGCGTCGGCCAAGGCCTGCTTGACGGGGGCCACGGACCTTTGGATCAGATCTTCCACCAGCTGTTCGAGCTTGGCCCGGGTCATCTTCATCAGAAGGTGTTTCGGGCCGGAGGCGTCGGCGGTGACGAAGGGCAGGTTGATCTCGGTCTCCATCGTCGTCGACAGCTCGATCTTGGCTTTTTCCGCGGCCTCTTTGAGCCGCTGGATCGCCATCTTGTCCCTGGACAGGTCGATCCCCGATTCCTTCTTGAACTCGGTCACGATCCAGTCCTGGATCCGCTGGTCGAGATCGTCGCCGCCCAAGTGCGTATCGCCGTTGGTCGACTTGACCTCGACGACCCCCTCGCCCACCTCGAGGATGGAGATATCGAACGTGCCGCCGCCGAAGTCATAGACGGCGATGGTCTGGTCCTTTTTCTTGTCCATGCCGTAGGACAAGGCGGCCGCGGTCGGTTCGTTGATGATGCGGACGACCTCCAATCCGGCGATCGTGCCCGCGTCCTTGGTCGCTTTCCGCTGGCTGTCGTTGAAATACGCGGGGACAGTGATGACGGCCTTTTCAACCTTTTCGCCGAGATAATCCTCGGCGGCCTTTTTCAGCTTCTGGAGGATGAGGGCGGAAATCTCCGGAGGAGAGAACTTCTTGCCCAGGGTCTCGACCCTGACGTCTCCGTTGGGGGCTTCGGTGACTTTGAAGGGGACCTGCTTGATCTCTCCCGGAACCTCCTGATATCGACGTCCCATGAATCTTTTAATGGAATAGACGGTATTTTCCGGATTGGTGACTCTTTGACGTTTAGCCACCTGGCCGACCAAACGTTCGCCTTTGGGCGTGAAAGCGACGACGGAAGGTGTTGTCCGTCCGCCTTCCTCATTGGCTATGACTGTCGGATTGTCGCCTTCCATGACGGCGACCACCGAATTTGTCGTTCCTAGATCGATTCCAATAATTTTTGCCATGATTTCCTCCTATTTTAGTACGAATACAATATAAAATATTAGTATATTGTTGTCAAGCTTTATTTACAATTTTTATTATATTCATATTTACATTATTTTCAATAAGATGTAAAGAGATGATTTCTGCCAGGCCGATATTTCGTAACTATCGGCTCGGCTGAAAGATCAGCGTACTATGTCCATCCAGGAATGACCAATAGATCGCTTGGGCGTCCTTTTCGCTGGGCATGACCAGCTCTATTTCCGTGAAACTCTTTTTTCTCAGGGCGAACCAAAGAGTTTTTAGAGGCAGAATGGTATGCCAAGAAATGGTTTTTCCGACATTTAAAAGCGACGGCCAAAAGCGCTTTGTCCTTGGTTTGACCGAGATGTGCACGTTTTGTCCGAAATGAAGGCTGAAGTGAACAGGCATGTCCTTCAATTCTAGAACGCCCAGGTCGGACGAATCCTTCTTTTCCTTGTCCGTCGTTTGTTGATCTTCCTTGCCGGGAGTTATGTTCGGCCGTTCGGGCTGCGACAAGGCGCTTTTCTTTTCCATCTTGAAGACTTTAAGAGGGACGCTTTTTCCCCAGGAACGCGTCCTGGCGATGGTCCATTTTCGAAGGACCATGCCTCTTGCCTTCAAGGAGACCGTTCGCTCCCCGATATCGATGATCATATACGTCCCGGGAATCTTGGCCAGGGAAAGCTCCGCCTCAAAAAAGCGGTTCTTTTCGTAGAGATCAACCCTCTCCTGGGCATAGCCGGAAAAAACTCCGGCCACGACCAAGGTCAGGACGAGAGGCGAGCTTTTTATCATCTTTCCGACGTCAATAGATATAGATCTTGGCTCCCATGGGAACCCAATGGAAGACCTCTTCCAGATCCTTGTCTCCTACCCGAACGCAGCCATGGGTGACGTTTCGTCCCAGTAATCTGGTATAAAGCGTCCCGTGGATGAAGAATCCGTCGCCGAATCCAAGGGCGTAAGCTCCGAGCGAATCGTTGTCGATACGCTCGTTGAAATTGGCCGGCGGTTTCTCCCCTTCCTCGATGAACGCCCAGTCCGGCTTGATCCAGGTCGGATTGACGAGCTTGGACGTGACGCTGAATTCACCGCGCGGCGTGTCGAAGATCCATTTCCGGTTTCCTCCCGTTTCCTCGAGGATATCGCCCGAACCGCAGGATACGACAACCTCTTTCTGGACCTTTTCGCGGTTCATGACGTAGAGCCGGTTCTCCGCCGTATCGACGACGATAAAGAGCCCTCTTGTGGCCAATGCTTTTAGCCGACCAGCCAAAGACGCGTTCTGCGATTGAAGCTCTTTCGGGGTTTTAATCGCGGCCGTTCGTCCGGTCTCTCCGGCCGGTTTCCGCGACCATCCGAAGATTTCGATCCCATATCCGATCAGCTCAAGACTGACAAGCACCTCGGCGAGGAGGATCAAAGCCAAGCGCCAGCCTCTCATCTTAGTCATTTTTCTCGAACTTCTTGATTTCGGCCAGAATGGTGTTCTCTATGGACACGGCCCCGACGATAGTGACGGCCGTTCCGACCTCCGCCCGTTTGTAGACCTCGTCCATGTCCTTGTTCTCGAGGCCGACGCAGCCCGTGGTCAGGTTGTCTTTTCCGCCCCCGTGGATCTCGATGTATCCCCCGATCCCGGCCTTGGCCGGGATCAGGCCGTTCTTCTTGGCCAAGGCATAGGTCCGTTTGTCGTCTTCGTTCGGATAATTGATCAAAAGCGCTTTATGGAACGGACTGTCCGGATACTTCCTGGTGATCTGGTACTTCCCTTCCGGCGTCGCCTCATCACCCGAATAGAGCTTGTCCGAAAGACCGTATCGGCCCAAGCCGATATCGAAGCGGGCGATGACGGCGCCCTTCTTATAGACCGTCAGCTTTCGCTCGAGCTTATTGACGAGAAAAGCGACCGTTCCGTTCTTTCGGGAGTCGGCGACCGTTTCGTCGGCCCATGTCCGCCATTTGTCCAGCTCCCGCTTGTCCAGATAGCGGCTGAGGATGTCCGCCATGGACCGCTCGGCTTCGCGGATGCAGTCCTCGACGACGGCCAAGCTCTCCCCCACCGAACCGAACTGCTCTTTGCGGAGGAGCGTTTCCGTCTCGCTCAGCTTGATCTCGGCCTGCGACAGGCTCTTTCGGACGGGTCCGTTCTCATTAAAATAATCGGTCATCTGTTTGAGCCGGACCACCCGGCCGGCTAGGTCCGCCGTCTGATTGGTGTAATATTTGGCCTTCGAACCTTTGAGGTCCTCGATCTGGGCTAACAGTTCATTGCCCTTTTGGAGCAGATCGCGGAAATGCGCTTGGAGGGAGGAGTAATCCCGAAACCAGCCGAACTTGGCTTTTTCTTGAGCCAGCTTCTCTCGGCCGCTCTTCAGGTCCGCTTTGAATCGCTCGTAGCTTTGATCGGCATAAAAAGACGCACCGGCCCTCCAGAGGGCCTGCTCCAGGTTTTCGGCCTGTTGGGCTTCCGGAGGAACCGGTGCTGTTTTACAGGCGAAAGAGATCAGCAGGAATCCGAGTAGCAAGACGCCGCCCCTTCTCGACCGAGTCTTCAACGGGACTCACTACCGGACAAAAAAAGACCGTTATCCGATCTTCTTGCCCGTCACTTTTTCGATGGCGGCCTTGACCTGGGCGGCGACTTCGGCGGCCTTGGTCATGATCGATTTGGCCTTGTCTTGGGCGGCGATATAATCTTTGCCGTCAAGGGCGGTCTGGATCTCGGCGAACGCGGTCTCGGCGCCGGCGAGATCGGCCTTCATGGCATCGATGTCTTTCTTCGTGCCTTTGCCGGTCGGAGCCTTGGCTAAAAGAGCCTTCGCTTCGTCGATGGCCGCTTTGGCCTCACCTTGGAGCTTGAGGGCCTCGTTCTTGGCCGCTTCGATCTTGGCCGGGAGAGCGGTCTTGAGGGCTTCGATGTCCGTGCCCAGGCCGGTCAGCATCTCTTTGGCCTTGCCGAATTTCTTGAAGAACTTCTTGTCCTGAGCGGCGACTTCGTCCAGGGCGGCCGTCAGCTTGTCGTTCAAGCCCTTGAGCTCGGCGACGGCGTACTTGGCGGCTCCGGCCTTCGTGACTTCGTCGATGGCGGCCTTCGTCGTGTCGATCACCTGTGTGGGGGCTTTACATCCCGTTAAAACCACCGCGATCGCCAGAACCAAGACAAGATTTTTTGTGAACCCTTTCATGATTTGTACCTCCTCTCATGAAATTCCATATCTTGCCGAAAAAATAATAGCCTCAATCCTCGTGGGTATTGCCGAAGCTCAGCCCGATAGGCCACTCCGATGTCCCCGATTAATATCATAGCTTCCGCTAAAAGTCAAATCCGGACGTTATTTGCTTTCGCTGTCCGGACCGTCCGTCATTTATCCGGGTCCGCGATATAGCCTTCCTTCATCAGGAGCTGGACCTCGGACCGGGCCTGTCGGATGATTTCCTCGGCCATCTTGAAGCGTTCCGCGGCCGGAATGTTCTTGCGGGCCACGCCCTGCTCGATGGCCTTGGTGCCGACGGCGACGGCTTCTCTGGGGAAGACCGTCCATTCGTCCATGTTCGGAATGATGTATTCCTCGCTGATGCCCTTGTCGTAGGCCACCTTGGCCAGCTCGTTGGCCGCGGCGAGGCACATCTCATCGGTGATGGTCTTGGCCCGGACGTCGAGGGCGCCCCGGAAGATGCCGGGAAATCCAAGGGAGTTATTGACCTGATTGGGGAAATCCGAACGGCCGGTGGCGACGATGCGCGCCCCGGCTTCCGTGGCTTCCCACGGCCAAATTTCGGGGATCGGGTTGGCCTCGGCGAAGACAATGGCGTTGGGGGCCATGGTCTTGATCCACTCGGGCTTGATCGTGCCTGGCCCAGGAGTGGAGCAGCAAATGAGCACGTCGGCGCCTTTGATGGCATCGGGGATCTGGCCCTGCTTGCAGCGGGGATTCGTCCGAAGACAGATGTCCCATTTCTCCTTGAATTTCGCCTGGAGCGTCTCGCGGTCCGCGCGGTCGCGGGACAAGATGCCCTTGGAATCGACCGAGAGCATGTTCTCGGGGCTGGCACCGGCCGTCATGATCAAGCGGGCGATGTTGATCCCGGAAGCGCCGGAACCGACGACGGTGCACTTGATTTCTTGGATGTTCTTCTTGACGATCTTGAGGGCGTTGAGCAGGCCGGCCACGGTGACGCAGGCCGTGCCCTGCTGGTCGTCGTGCCAGACGGGGATTTCGCACTCGGCACGGAGCGTATCGAGGATCTTGAAACATTTCGGCTGGGCGATATCCTCGAGGTTAAAACCGCCGAAGCTCGGTTGAAGGGCTTTGCATATGTCGATGATCTTGTCGGGATCCTTTTCGTTCAAGCACAGAGGGAACGCGTCCACGCCGCCCAGGTACTTGTAGAGAAGCCCTTTGCCTTCCATGACCGGCAACCCGGCCTCCGGGCCGATGTCGCCCAGTCCGAGGACCCGCGTGCCGTCGCTGATGACGGCGACGTTGTTCCATTTGTTGGTATACTCGTAAGCCTTTTCGCGGTCTTGATGGATTTCCTTGCAGACCGCGGCCACGCCGGGCGTGTACCAAATGGCGAAATCGTTGAAATCCCGGACCCGGCATTTGACCGAAACGCCGACTTTGCCCTTGTAGAACTTATGCAGACGGGGCGCATCTTCGGAGGGTTGCCGGGCCTTTTTGAGCAACTCCTCGACGGTAACCTTTTTCATAATATGATACCTCCTAGAATATGAAAGAAACTTATTATATTTTTGTTCCGGCGCCAAAGTCAACTTGGAGCGAGAAAATCCGGAGAGGACGGCCGATCCATCGCGGGCCGGCCGCGGGTCAAGGTCAAAATCGGTTCAGCCGCGACAGATCCCGGTGACGAGAGAACATCCGATGGGGGTATTCCCGGAGGGTCACTTTAGGAGTCGGTCGAGTCCGAAGATCAGGGCGTCGTGAGAGGTTTGGGCGAGGTCGATCTTGGCCGTGTCCATACGGATCGCGTCCTCGGGACAGGCCTCGACGCAGAACCCGCAGAAACAGCAGCGGTTGAGGTCGATGACGAAGGTCGAAGGATATTTCTGGATCTCGGGGTCCGGGTCCTCCGCGGCCTCGATCACGATGCATTCCGAAGGGCAGACCGTGGCGCACAGCATGCAGGCGACGCAGCGCGGCTTGCCGTCGTCCCGCTTCATCAGCCGGTGCAGGCTGCGGTGGCGAGAAGCCAGGTCCTTTTTCTGTTCAGGATACTGGATCGTGACCGCTCCCTTTCTCTTGGTCTTGATGCCGAAAAGGTTCAACGTATGGAATCCCATGTTGACGACGAAGTGGCGGGTGGTGATCCAGATCCCCCTGAGGAGCTCGACGAAATACCCCAACGCTTTCAGCATGTTAGAAGCTCATCACAATGGCGGTCCCGAGGATGTTCAGCAAGCTGAGAGGCACCAGCAGTTTCCAGCCCAGGTCCATGAGCTGGTCATAGCGCAGGCGAGGATACGTCCAGCGGATCAGGATCTGGAACCAGCAGAAGAAGAAGACCTTGAGATTGAAGGCCGCCACCTGGAAGACGGTGACGAGCCATGGCGCGAGATGCCAGGTCCCGCCCCACGGGAACTGGAATCCCCCCGCCTCCAGCCAGGGCACCTGCCAGCCGCCGAAAAAGAGGGTCGTCAACAGGGTCGAGACGATGAGGATCTCCATGAAATCCGTCATCATGAACAAGCCCCATTTCAGCCCGCCGTACTCGGTGAAAAAGCCGATGATCTCGGACTCTCCTTCCGGCATGTCGAAGGGGGCGCGCTTGGTCTCGGCGATGGCCGCGAACAGGAAGAGGACGAACCCGACCGGCTGGAGGAAGACGCCCCAGGCAGGCAGGAAGCCGAACAGGAGGCTGCCCTGGGCCCGGACGATCTCGGACAACCGCAGCGAGGGATAGACCATGATCAGGCCGACGAGCGATAGCCCCAGGGCCACTTCATAGGAGATGAGTTGAGCGGCGCCCCGGACGCTCCCGAGCAGGGCGAATCGGTTGTTCGAGGCCCAGCCGCTGAGGATGATGCCGTAGATGCCCAGCGAGAGCATGGCCAGGACGAACAGCAGGCCGATGTCGGCATCGAAGATCTGGAGACTGATGGTCTTGCCGGCGACGCGGATATCGTCACCGAAGGGAATGGCCGAAATGGTGATGGCCACGAAAAAGAAGGACAGGAACGGGGCCAGCGTATGGAGGAACTTGCGGGAAAAGGCAGGGACGAAGTCCTCTTTGAAGATCATTTTGATGGCGTCGGCGAAGGGCTGGAACAGCCCGAAGAGGCGCAGGCCGAAAATGCTGGCCCGGTTGGCTCCGATCCGGTCCTGAAGGACCGCGCTTTCCTTGCGCTCGGCCCAAGTGAGATAAAGCGTCAGGACGAGGAACCAGACGAGGGCCAGGACGATCTTGATCAGAACGATGCCGAGGTCCGTCATGGGCGCGCTCCGAAGAAGGAAATGTCCTTCACGAGTTCGCGATGGACCGCTTCAGGACCGGTCAAGGCGCCGAAATAGGCGTCGTCGAGATGGATCTCCCTGGCCAGGTCGAGGAGGATCTGTCCTTCGGGCCGGATGTCGGCGCAGGCGCGGGCGATCGCGGCGATCCTCTGGACCCGGCCGTCCGCGTTCGTCAGCGTGCCGCTTTTTTCGGCGAGGAACGCGGCCGGCAGGACGAAATCCGCGGACGACGCGAGCTCGTTCAGATGCGGCGTGACGAGGATCTTGACGGAGACTTTCTCCAAAGCCGCTTTCCAACCGCCGTCGCGGTAGATCCCAGGAAGATGGGAGCCGAAAACAAAAAGGACGTCCGTGTCCCGCGACAGGCCGTCCATCTCGGGCGGTTTCAGCTCAAATCCAATCTCCATGGCCCCGCGCCGGTTCGGCGTCCGCTCGGCCTTCAGGAGGAAGCCGTCCTCCGACCCCGGCGCCGGATCGGCGAAGGAGACGTTCCTCACGCCTAATCCGTCCTTGAATATCTTCTTGATCAGGAACAGCTCTTCGTTGGTCAGCCACGTCGTGAGAATGAGCGAGATCCGGCCGGTTTTGCTGCTCTCGCGCAGGGCTTTGATCCTCTCCGCGATCGCGATCAAGACCTTGTCCCAACTCAGCTCCGTCGTCGTTTGGCCTTTGTTCCAGACGAGCTTTTCACAGCGATTCTTCTGCTGCAGATCGACGTATCCATAGCGCCCGTGGTCGCAGATCCAGGGCCCGTTGACCGCGTCGTTTGTCCGCGGCCGGATCCGGTAGACCTTGGCGCTTCCTGGAATACGCGGAAAGCCGGGATGATAATCGATATAAATATTGCAGCCGCGGCTGCAGAGCGGGCAGATCGATTCGCCCTTCGTCAGGAACCACGGCCGCGTCTTGAAGCGGAATTCCGTGTCAGTGATGGCCCCGACGGGACAGAGGTCGACCAGGTTGCCGGAGTAGCCGTTCCGGACCGGCTCGTCCTCGTAGCCGCCGATCTCGGAATGGATCCCCCGCTCGAAAAGTCCGAGCTCGTGGGTCTTGGTGATTTCGGCCAGGAAGCGGACGCAGCGTGTGCACAGAACGCAGCGCTCCCGGTCGAGGATAAGCTGATCCCCGATTCGGACCTTCTTCTCCCGTTTTTCCTTGAACTCGCGGAAGACGCTCTCGGTCAGACCGTAGTCCTGGTAATAATCCTGGAGCTTGCATTCGCCGGCCTTGTCGCAAATGGGGCAGTCGAGCGGATGCTCGGCTAAGATGAATTCGAGCACGGCGCGGCGCGCTTCTCGAACAGCCGGGCTCTGGGTCGAGACCTTCATCCCTTCGCGGACGACCATGGAACAGGACAGTTCCAATTTTGGGCTCCCCTCGATCTCGACGAGACAGAGCCGACAGCTTCCTTCCGGGACAAAAGCCGGATGATAACAGAAATGCGGAATGGAGATGCCGGCCTGCTGAGCGGCCTTGAAGACGGTCGTCCCTTCGACGACCTCGACCGGCCTTCCGTCCAAAAAAATCTTGACCATGGCCGCTAGGCGTTCCCCCTCATGGCGTTCTCGAGCTCCGCTTTAAACTTTTTGGCGATGGCCAGGACCGGAAGGGCGGCGGCGTCGCCCAGCGGGCAGAGCGTCCGGCCCTTGATATTCGCAGAAAGGCGGATCAGCGCGTCCACGTCGTCCGCACGGCCCTTCCCCGCGGCCATGCGTTTGACGATCTTATGGATCCAGGAGGTGCCGAGGCGGCAGGGCGTGCATTGCCCGCACGACTCGTGGGCATAGAACTTGGCCACCTTGGACAGGACATCCAAGATCGGCGTCCTGTCATCGATGACGATGATCGCTCCCGAGCCGAGCATCGATCCGGCGGCGGCTACGCCATCGCAGTCCATCTTGACGTCGACCTCGTCGGCCGTCAAGACGGGGGAAGACATCCCTCCCGGGATGACCGCCTTGAGTGCGCGTCCGGGTTTCAAACCGCCGGCATGATCGAAAATGATCTCGCGCAGGCACGTCCCGACCGGGAGCTCATAGATCCCGGGCCTGTTCACCGCACCGCTCACGCCGAAGATCCGCGTTCCCCCGTCCTTGGGCAAGCCCCGCTCCAAGAACCAGGCGGCCCCATTCAAAACAATGAAGGGGACGCTGGCCAGCGTCTCGACGTTGTTGATGACCGTCGGACTCTGGAACAACCCGACGGATGCCGGGAACGGCGGTTTGAGCCGAGGATTGCCCCGCTTGCCTTCGAGGGATTCGAGAAGGCCGGTCTCCTCCCCGCAGATATAAGCTCCGGCGCCGCGGTGGACGTACAGGTCTAGGTCGAAGCCGATACCCAGAATGTTCTTCCCGAGATAGCCGTTCGCGTACGCTTCGCCGATGGCCCCCTCCAAACGGCGGGCGATGAGCTCGTATTCGCCCCGGATATAGATATAAGCGGTATGAATGCCGACGGCGTAAGCGGCGATGATGATCCCCTCAATCAAAAGATGAGGATCATGGGCCATGATGGACCGGTCCTTGAACGTCCCGGGCTCGCCCTCGTCGGCATTGACGCAGAGATATTTCGGCTTGTCCGTCTTCTGGGGGACGAAGCTCCATTTGAGACCGGCCGGAAAGCCCGCCCCGCCCCGCCCCCTGAGGTTGGCCTTTTTGACCTCGTCCAGGACCTGCTCGGGTTTCCACTCGGTCAAGGCTTTTTTGACGGCCCGATAGCCGCCCTGGTCGAGATAGACACCGATCCGGAACAGATGGTCCAGCTCGAAGCCCTTGGTGAGAACCTTCGTCTCCATTCCTATTTCAACTCTTTCAGGATCCGATCGACCTTCTCCGGGTCGAGGTTCCCGTGATAATCGAAGTTGACCATCATGCAGGGGGCCTGCTCGCAGGCTCCCAAGCACTCCACTTCGGTGAGCGTGTATTTTCCGTCCGGCGTCGTCTCCCCCACCCCGATGCCCAACTTGGCCTGGAGATGCCGGAGGATCCGTTCCCCATCGGCCAGCGAACAACTGAGATTGGAACAGACCTGGAGATGGAACCGGCCTAGGGGCTTCCGGGTGAACATCGTGTAGAACGTGACGACTTCGCGGACCTTGATCGGCGGGAGGCCCAGGAGCGAAGCGATCGCCCGTTCCTCTTCGGCGGAGAGAAATCCCGTCTCGCTCTGGACAAGATGCAAAACCGGGAGCAGGGCGGCCTGCCGGCTCGGATAGCGGGCCGTGATCTCTTCGACCCTTTTCTTGAGATCGGCCGTGAATTCGCGGCTCATCGGTCCAACTCCCCGAGGATGATGTTCATGGAACCGAACGTCGGGATGATGTCGGCGACATAACGGCCCTTGATCAATTCATCGAGGGCGGCCAGGAGGGGAAGGCAAGGGGCGCGCAGGTGGAGCCGATAGGGCCGGTCCGTGCCGTCCGAGACGATGTAATAGCCCAGTTCGCCGTTGCCGCCTTCGACCGAGAGATAGGCTTCGCCTTTCGGCGGCCGGATGCCGTGGCCCTTCATGAAATACTTGAAATGCGAGATCAATCCTTCGATGGATGTGTACGTCTCTTCTTTCGGGGGGATGGTGAAGCGCCGGTCGCCGGCCAGGATGTCCTTGGTGACGGCCTTCTCCGAACCCTCGAGGTTGGGTGAGAGCTTGACCGGCCGGTCCGGCTTTTGCGTCCGCGCGGCGCGGATCGCTTCGGCCGGCTCCATGCCGTCGGCCATCAGGCCCGTTTTCGCTTTCGCCAGCCGGGCTAAGCATTGCTCCACGATCCGCAGGCTCTGATCCATCTCCCGCATCCGGACCATATATCGATCGAAATTGTCGCCGCGTTCGCCGGTCGGGATCTCGAAGTCCAGCTGGTCATACGTGAGATACGGGTGGGCTTTTCGGACATCGTAAGCGATCCCCGTCGAGCGGAGAGCGGGGCCGGTCCAGCCATAGTTCACGGCGTTCTCCGGCGTCATGACCCCGATGTCCCGGGTCCGGTTGAGAAAGATCTTGTTTTTGTCCAGGAGGCCATGGACGTCCTTGAGGACCTTGCGGGTCTCGGCCAGGCCCTTTTGAACGGCCGCCTCGTAATCGGCATGCAGGTCGGCTCGAACGCCGCCGATCCGGATATAAGACGTCGTCATCCGGGCGCCCGTCGTGGCCTCGATCACGTCCCAGAGGAACTCCCGGGCCTTCATTTTATATAAGAAGACCGTAAACGCCCCGCATTCCATGGCCATGGCGGCAAGGCAGGTCAGGTGATCCGAGATCCGGGACAGCTCGCTCATCAGGACGCGGATATACTGCGCCCGTTCGGGTACGTCCAGTCCGAGCAGCTTCTCGACCGTCATCACGTAGCCGACGTTGTTGATCAGCGGAGAGACGTAGTTCAGCCGGTCGGTGTAGATCAGCAGGTTGAAATACGTCCGGTTCTCGCAGGTCTTCTCGAAACCCCGGTGGAGGTAGCCGACCTCGATCTCGGAGTTGAGGATGCGCTCGCCGTCAAGCTCGAGCATGATCCGGACCGCGCCGTGCATGGCCGGATGGGACGGCCCCATGTTGATCAGGAGGCTGTCCGGGCGGGCTTGGCTCTGGATCCGGCTCGACATCTCATTTCCTCAGCGGGATCATCGGCTGCCGCTTGCGAAGCGGATAATCTTTACGCAAGGGATGGCCTTCGAAGTCGTCGTTCATGAACAGACGCCGGAGGTTCGGATGGCCGGCGAAACGGACGCCGAACATATCGAAGACCTCGCGCTCGAGCCAATCGGCGTTCTTCCAGAAACCGGCCAGCGAGTCCACGACGGCCGCGTTCTCCGGAACCGACAGTTTGATCCGGAGACGCCTGTTCGCGGCCAGGGAGAACAGGTGATAGACCATCTCGAACCGCTCGGTGCGCTCCGGATGATCGACGCAGGTCAGGTCCAGGAGCATGGCGAAATCATAAGGTTTTTCTTTCAAGAACGGGATGATCTCGAGAAGGGCGTCCTTGCGGATGACGATGGTCGCGTCCCCCAGCGGAGCGGACGCATCCACGACGCCCTGGGGAAATCGCCGCTTGAGCGCCTCTAGGATCGCTGTTTCTTCCATCGCCAATCCTGTTTCGTTTTCTGGATCTTGTCCTGGAGCTTGATCAGACCGTCGAGGACCATCTCCGGCCGCGGCGGGCAGCCGGGGATGAAGATGTCGACGGGGATGACCTGATCGACGCCCTGAACGACGGCGTAGTTGTCGTAGATGCCGCCGCTCACGGCGCAGGCCCCGAAGGCGATGACCCACTTGGGCTCGGTCATCTGGTCATAGACGGTCCGCAGAACGGGTGCCTGTTTCTGGGAGATGGTGCCGACGACAAGAAGAAGGTCGGACTGGCGCGGGGAGAACCGCGTCCAGCCGGCGCCGAACCGGTCGATGTCGAAATGGGCGCAGGCGGCGGACATATATTCCATCCCGCAGCAGGCCGTCACATAGGGATAATGGAAGAGCGAGTACTTCCTCCCCCAGCCGAGCATGGCGTTCAAACGCGTCGTGATGAAATTTCCCTGCATCGGCCTCAATCCCACTCGAACGCGCCTTTTTTCCAGGCGTAGATGAATCCCGCGGCCAGGACAGCACCGTAAGCGAGCATGATGACGAGGGCCGGCCCCCGCATCTCTTTGAAGATGAGAGCCCAGGGGAAGAAGAAGACGACCTCGATATCGAAGAGGAGGAAGACGAAAGCGACGAGGGAGAACTTGATCGGGAACGGCTTGATCTCGTTCTGAAGGCAGGGGCTGCCGCACTCGAACGGCCGCTCTTTATCGGGATTCGTTTTCTTCGGGCCGAGGAGCGCATTCATCGACAGCAGAACGACGCCCAGAAGACCGAAGATCAGGAAAACGAAGACCAGCTCCATCTGTGTACTTCTCTGCGGGCGGAAATTTTATATGAACGGCGAAGATTTTGCAAATATTTCATGAGAAAAATCGGAAAATCCGGGTGACCTTCGCAGACCCGTAGCGATGTCCCCTCAATTCATGATATGGATCGCTCCGCCGTGGACCTTGAGGGCCGCTTCCATGACCGCTTCGCTGAGCGTCGGATGGATGTGGATCGCCGAGGCCACATCCCTGACCGTGAGGCCTTTATGCATGGCCAGGGTCAGTTCGGCGATGAGATCGCTTGCGGACGCCCCGAGGATATGGGCTCCGAGGATACGGTCGTCCCGGCCGGCGATGATCTTGACCTGGCCGTCAGGTTTGTCCATGGTCAGGGCCCGGCCGTTGGCCTGAAAGGAAAAGACGCCGACGCGGACCTGGTCCGACCGTTGCCGGGCCTCTTCCTCGGTCAGACCCACCGAGGCGAACTCGGGCTCGGTGAACACGGCCATCGGAAGCGCTTGATAATCAACGGTCTCGCCGCCGCCGCAGGCGTTGACCGCCGCGGCCAAGCCCTCATGGGAGGCCTTGTGGGCCAGGAGCTTGCCGCCGATGAGATCTCCTATGGCGTAGATGCCGGGGACATTGGTCTCCAGCCTGACGTTGACCTCGACGCATCCGTATTTATTCACGGCGACGAACGGTCGGTCGGCGTGGATTTCTTCAGAATTGGCTTTTCGCCCGGCGGCCAGGAGGACGTGGTCGGCCGCAAGTTCGAAGGGAGCCTGGTTCTTCAAGGATGTCCCCTTCAACACCACCTTCCCGTCCTTTCTCTCGCATTGTTCGATCCTCATCTGGGTCGAGACCTTTAAACCTTGTTTCTTCAGGACAAACTCGAACCGGGCTCCCATTTCCTTATCACAGCCGGGCAGGACCGTCGGCAGGATCTCGAGGATGGTCACCTCGGTCCCAAGCCGGCTGTAGATCGTCCCGATCTCGATGCCGATGGCCCCGGCGCCGACGACGAGGAGGCTCTTCGGGACGTTCACGAAATCCAGGGCTCCCCGGCTGGTCACGACGGATGTCCCGTCGGCTTCGAGGAACGGAAGTTCGGCCGAGCGGCTCCCCGTCGCCAGGATGATCCTGTCCGCCTCATAGACCCTATCGCCGTCCTTGGTCCGGGCGACGATGGTGCGCTCGTCCTTCAGCCCGGCCTTGGCCCGGACCAGCTCGATCCCGTACCTCTGGAACAGGAATTCCACCCCCCGCACGAGCCGGTCCACGACCTTCTGCTTGTCCTCCTGCACCTTTTTCCAGTTGCAGATGATCTGGTCCAGGGGACCGTCCAATTTTTTACTCGTCTTGAGCTCTTTATAGATTCCGGTTTGATGGAGCAGATGTTTTGTCGGGATACAGCCGTAGTTCATGCACGTGCCGCCGACCGCGTCCTCCTCGAACACGACGACTTTCTTCTTGAGCTGGGCGCAGCGGATCGCCGCCGTGTATCCGCCCGGCCCGCCGCCGATGATGGCGATGTCTTTCCTCGTGACCATGCTCCGGCCTCCCGTGTCCGAACAATTCAAAAATCTCAAGAATTCTATCACAACGGGACCCCGATTCCCCAATGAATCGTCGCACTCTTTATCGCGACGGGCTCGAGCGTCCCTTGACTTATCGCAGGATTGATTGGAAAATACCCGCGCCAAATCTCACGCCGAAGGAATCGAGGAGTCACCATGCTTTCGTTTCCTGAAAAGATCATCTTCATCCTGATCATCCTGGGGACGGCCGCCCTGTTCCTGACGCCCTTGATCACTCGTTATAGGATCGTCCGCGCCGGCCGGCCGGAAAACCGCTTCGACCGCTTGGTCAAGCGCGTCCTCCATGCCTTGAGCAAAATCCTCTTCCAGCGATGCGCCCTGAAGAACGAGCGCCTGTTCACGGGCTTCATGCACGTCTTCATTTTCTACGGCGCGCTGACCTTCGACACGATGACAATCAACCACACGCTCGAAGGATTCATTCCGGGATTCTATATGTTCGGCAGCGGCGCCTTCGGAGATTTTTTCTCGCTTCTCGTCGACGCGTTCGCCATCCTCGTTCTCGTCGGCGTCACCGTCTTCGCCATCAAACGGTTCATCCTCCGGCCCAAAGCCTACGCGACCACCCCTTGGGACTCCGCTTTCATCTATGCCGCTCTTGTCCTTGTTACGCTCAGCTATCTCACCTTCGAGGCGTTCTCCATCGCCCAACATCCCGGCACGATGCGGCTCTCCTTTCTCGGGTCGGCCCTGGCCGCGTCCATCCAGAGTTCTGGATTGAGCGCGGCCGCCGTCGCCGTCCATTTCAAAATCGGCTGGTGGCTCCATATCCTGCTGGTCTATGCCTTCATCGCCTACGTCCCTCATTCCAAATACCTCCACATGATCACCGGCTCATTGAACCTCGTCTTCCGCGCTCCGGGCGTCGGCCGGACCGTCCCGCTGCTCGATCTGGAAGGATCGGAAACTTTCGGTATCGAAAAAGCCTGCGATCTGACCTGGAAAGACCGCCTCGACGCGCTCGCCTGCATGGAATGCGGCCGCTGCCAGGACGTCTGCCCGGCTTTCCAGAGCGATAAGCCTCTCTCCCCCAAGATGATCCTCTTCGACATGGAACAGCACCTGCTCAAGAACAGCCCGGCTCTCCTCCAAAAAAAGCGGGACGACCTGCCCGCGCTCGTTCCGAACGTCCACAAGGAAGACGAGATCTGGACATGCACGACGTGCGGCGCCTGCATGCACGTCTGCCCGGTCGAGATCGAGCACATCCCGAAGATCATCGGGATGCGGCAGAGCCAAGTCCTCATGGAAAGCAAGTTCCCGGCGGAGCTGAACGCGTTCTTCCGCAACATGGAAACGAACGCGAATCCCTGGGGGATCGGCTTTTCCAAACGGGCCGACTGGGCGGACGGGCTGGGGATCAAGCTCATCCAGGACCATCCAGGCACCGATTATTTGTTCTGGGTCGGCTGTGCCGGGTCCTACGAGGAGGAAGGGAAAAAGACCGCCCGCGCCTTTGCCTCACTCCTGAAGAAAGCGGGGGTCGACTTCGCCGTCCTCGGGGTTGAAGAGAAATGCTGCGGCGATTCGGCCCGCCGCCTCGGGAACGAGTATCTGTTCCAGACGCTGGCCGCGGAGACGATCGAGCTTTTCGCCCGGCACAAGATCAAGAAGATCCTGACCATCTGTCCCCACGGATTCAACACCTTCAAGAACGAATATCCGAAGCTTCTCGATTATCTGGAGGCGATCGGCCCCGAGGCCAAAGCGCACTACAAGACGATCGACGTGTCCCATCATGCGACCTTCCTGGCCGGGCTCGTCCGGGAAGGACGGCTCAAGGTCCGGCCCAACCGCGAAGGGTCCCTCACTTATCATGATCCCTGCTACCTGGGCCGGCACAATGCCGTTCTCGACGAGCCGCGGAACTTGCTCTCGGAGATCGGAGGCCGCCCGGTCGTCGAGCTCGAGAACAGCCGCGAGCACAGCTTCTGCTGCGGCGCCGGCGGCGGATTGATGTGGACGGAGGAATCCCTCGGCAAGCGGATCAATCATATGCGAGCTGATGAGGTGATCCGGGCCGGCGCGCTCGGCGTGGCCACGGCTTGCCCGTTTTGTCAAACGATGCTCCGCGACGCCCTGAAAGACAAAGAGAAGAGCGATATCCAGGTCAAGGATCTGGCCGTCCTATTGGCGGAATCTATCGCGGATTAGGGTACACATAAGGAGAAGATCCGGAATCGGCCTCGCTCCCGACTCGGGTTTTTAACGCCGTTTCTTAATCGCTACAAGGGCGAGGGAGAAGAAGGCGTAGCGACCGTAAGGAAATCTCGCCGCTGCGGTTCGGTTTTTTCGGGAAGCCGCGTTTTGCGGCCGGCGAGAATACCCGAGCGTAATTCCACGGGCAAGCACATCCCCGCGATGTCAGCAAAAATCATGTTGATAGCACTTGAAATTCGTGCGAGGTACTCGCCGCCGAAAAAATCGAACGAAGCAGGCGTTAAGATTTCCGCCAGGGAGCGAGCTTCTTCCCCGAGCCTTCCTCTATGGTCGCTTCTGCCCTTCCCGGCTCTTCTCTTGATTTCTTGAGAATTCGGTATTCGTCTTCAGTCTTATTTCTCCAAGATCGTTTTGAACGCCGCGACGGCGCGCTCCACGTCCTCGTCGTCGACATCCTTGTGGGTGACGAACCGGATGCCCCCCGCCGTGGCCAAGGCCAAGATCCCCCGGTCCCTGAGCTCGGACAAGAACTGGGCGACCGAATATTTCGGATGCGAAAAACCGAAGATGATGATGTTGGTCTCGATCCTGTCCGGGTCCAGCGAGACGCCGGGCATCCCGGCGATGGCCCGGGCCAGCGTCCTGGCCCGGTGATGATCGTCTTTTAAACGGGCCGGCATCTCCGTCAGGGCGATGATACCCGGCGCCGCCAGCACGCCGACCTGCCGCATGCCGCCGCCCAGCGCCTTCCGCAGCCGCCGGCCGTATTCGATGAAGTCCTTCGGGCCGACGAGCAGCGAGCCGACCGGAGCGGACAGCCCTTTAGACAGGCAGAACATGACCGAATCCGCGAGTTTGGCGTATTCCTTGACCGGAACGCCCGAGGCCGTGCTGGCGTTGAAGATCCGGGCGCCGTCCATGTGGAGCTTGAGGTTGTACGTGTCCGCGATCCGCCTCACAGCTTTAAGATTGTCCAGGGGGATCACGGCCCCGCTATGGTTGTTATGGGTGTTCTCGACGCAGACAAGCGTCGTCTTCGGCGTATGGACGTTGGGGATCTTGATGTTGGCCTCGATGACCTCTGGATCCATCGCCCCCCTTTGCGACGGCAGCGGCCGCGGAGTAACCCTGGAAATGAAGGTCATATGCGTCGATTCCAAATTGTAAATATGCGAACGGGCCTCGACGATGACCTCCTGCAATTCCTGCGTCCAGGCCTTCACGGCGATCGAGTTTCCCATCGTCCCAGAAGGACAGTACAAACCGGCCTCCTTGCCCATGGTCTCGGCGGCCAAAGCCTCCAGCTTTAAGACGGTCGGATCGTCGCCGAGGACGTCGTCTACGACGACCGCGTCGGCCATCGCCTGCCGCATTTTCGGGGTCGGCCGGGTGACGGTATCGCTTCGGAAATCGGAAATTCTGTTCATTGTTTACGCTCCTTTTCAG
>Ga0315297_10000354_pt1 | contig 26315 bp, 15 predicted proteins | sample YL17G15_0_MG_FD_203628 | JGI IMG/M metagenome (GOLD analysis project Ga0315297, IMG submission 203628) | Sediment microbial communities from Yellowstone Lake, YNP, Wyoming, USA - YL17G15_0 | ecosystem: Environmental > Aquatic > Freshwater > Lake > Sediment | place: USA: Wyoming | collected...
CGGCGACTACATCGACCACCTAGATATCGAGACTAGTACACGAGCTACACAGGCTCAAATTCTCTCCGACGCTACGCCTTTCCCAGGTGCTAGAATCGACGCCGCCGTTTCTACTCGAGCTACTCAAGCTCAGATTCTCTCTGACGCGACACCTCTAGCTGGAGCTAACGTAAACGCCCTGACGACCACTCGTTCTAGCTATCTCGATAAGCTCAACATCACCGGGAACGTCGCTTCCAGTGCAGAGGTGTTGTCTCTTCAGAACAATACAAGCACTAGGATCTCCCTACCGAGTCAACTTGAGAGACCTGAGTCAGGAAGCTCGACCTTCATCCTCGACCTCTACCTCTACGATTCTGATGGCAACATGGAGGATCCCGACGCGACTCCGACTCTGACGGTTGTGAATGAGGTCGGGACAGATCGCAGTGGCAACCTCACCAACAGTGGAGTACTCCAGCACATCGGGCTTGGTCACTATCGGATAGGCTACGTGGTGAGCTCGTCTCATGCTGAAGAGCAACTGCGTTTTGAGTTCACGATTGTCGAGGGTGGTCTGACAAGGATCGCAGGTTCTTCTTCTGTGGTTGTGGACGTTGTCGACGTTCATTTCAGTGAGACGGACCGAGACAACATCGAGTCCATCATGGAGAGGACAGATAATCTTCCCGATGATCCGGCCACTGAGACAACTACCCAAGCAGCGGTAGATGCGGCTGTTGACGCCAAGGACGCCGCAGAGGCAGTAGGTAGCGATTCTGTCATCACCAGAAAAATGATAGCCAACGGATGGAAGGTGCAAGGAACTCAGCTCCTCGTCTATGATGATGATGGTCACACTATCTACAAGCTTTTTAATCTGTACGACGAATCTAGGGACCCTTCAGGAACCAGAGTCTTCGAACGGGTTCCGGTGTAGAATTGTGTTCTTGAGATTCTTCATACCCGGTTAGCTAGTAATATCGCGAGGAAGGGTTGATGTTGCGGGCGACTACCAACGAAGACATACCCCTCCAAATCCTCGCGGCGGATGGAAATACGGAGCTCTTCGCGAAGGTAGATCTCTACCGAGACGGCTCCATTATCGAGACCATCTCACTCCCGCATCTGAATAACGGTCTCTATGGAGCCACCTACCATCCGACCCAGGAAGGGTACCTAAGCGCCGTCTATGTATTTTTCTATGATGCTGGCCTGACGGTGGAGGCGGACTACGATCACGAGTCGGAGCTCATCGAAGTCTGCTCGGACAAGACTAACATTCTCCGCATCATGGGCCTCTTGCACCACAACGCCATCTTGGATCAGCAGGTCTATAATGCAGAGAACCACCTGGTCTCTGCCCGTCTAAGAGCCTACGACTCAAGAGAACATGCAGATGCAGGTGGCCTTACAGGCCTTTTGTTTACATGGCTCGTCTCGGCCATTTACACTGCCGGTAGAGTGACTGACTTCCGCATTAAGGAGCAGCCATGAACTCCCTGGCTTTAGCGACCAGAGGCTATATTTGTGACTCCGCTGTTCCCATCGTATCTACGATGGCTCCCTCGTTAGAGGCGAAGACTCTGGTACCAGACATTACTGTCGACCAGCTCATCGCTCCGCGAACAGTGGGCCAAGTAGAGCGCCCCGTTAGGCCTGTGACTCATCCCAAGAGGAGGCGCTGATGCCAGTTCAGAGTTTCATCACTCATGTCGAAGATCTCGACTCTGTGATGGCAGTGTTTGATCAGATCCAAGTCTGGAAATCTCCTGATGAGTCCGGGGCTCCGACCCCTTACTATGAGATCACCGCCGCGTCTCCTACTAAGGCAACTCTCGATGGCTCTGTGGTCGGGCCTTGGGATTTGGACGGAGAGACGCTCACAGTTACCTTGAACAACGGAGAACCGATCTCCATAGAGTTCTCTGGCACAGATCCCCTCAACATCAACCAGGTCATCACTACCATCAACGCGATCTTCTCAGGCCTGGCCAAGGAAGTGCCGACGAACACCAATCGGATCCGTCTGGAATCTTCTACGACAGGTACTGCTTCGGCACTGCAAGTATCTGGAACAGCAGTCTCAATACTCGGGTTCTCGACAGCTAAAGTGAACGGTAAGTCAGCCAGGATAAATCTGACTGTCCCGACAACCGAATACGAGTTCAAGGACTTCGACGGTCTCTCAACAGACTGGTACAAGACTCGCTACTACTCCAGTGCTACGGGAACAGTGAGCAGCTACTCGGAACCCAGTCAAGGGAACCCAGTAGTTGTTCTACCGAGTTCGGCTTTGGTCCGCTGCTTCATCTTCTTATCCGATGGGGCAGGCAGGCCTGTCATAGACAGAAGAATCATCCTCGTCCCTGTCTCCAAGGTCACAGTAGAAGATGATCTAGGGAACCTCTACGGTAGTTTGCCAAGTGTGGACCGTATTGTAGGCATCACTGACGAAAAGGGCTTCGCCGAGCTCTTCTTGGTACGAGGACAGACCTTCAAGGTTTTCTTAGAAGGTACTACCTACCAGAGGGAGTTCACGGTTCCCGTCGACCCACTAGTTACCGAGCTGAATCTTCTGGAGGCGTTGTCGACAGTACCAGATCCCTTTACCATCGTACAGGCGCCGCCTATACCGATCCGGGTGTCCTAATGCCCATCGTCACTATACGTATTCAGAACGACTTGCCCGCCCCGACTAGGGTTGAGGGCGTGTTAGTGGAGTTCTATGATCTAAGCGAAGTCTTTCAGACCTCCGGGACTACAGATGTTGATGGAGAGGTAGAGGTCACTCTCCCTGTCGCGACTTACGACATCTTCATGTTCAAGGAAGGCGTCGTCATCCTCCCAAAGCAGCCTCAAGAGATCGAGGTACTGGCTTCTCCAGAGGAGAACACCTTCTTGGTGAGCTGCCATGTTCGAGAGCTCCCAGAGTCCTTGGACCCAGTGAAGTGCCGCGTCACCGGCAAGGTCATCGGGACAGGTGGCGGACCATCCAAGGATCGCCTCATCTTCACACCCATCAAGTACCTGTTGGTCATCGGAGAGGGTGTTCTCCTACCGGAGTCGAGAGCGGAGTTCTCCCCCGATGATCTGGGCAACTTCGACTTCGAGCTACTGCGTGGACAGGAGTACAACTGCTACTTCCTGCATCTCGAGTCCCTCTTCGGGGGAACTGAGAAATGTGTCAAGGCCATCGTCCCGTCAGCGGGAGGTGTGCAGCTCGACAAGCTACTGTTCCCGCTCCCAGTCAGCTTGAGCTTCTCGGAGAGCTCCATCTCGATTCCACTGGCTGATGGGAAGAACGAAGATATCGATTATACGATAGGTTACAGTGATGGTAGCACTAACGAAGATCGTCCGGGAGGTGTTCTCTGGGCCAGTACCACGGTAGACAACCCCGACGACTTGGTGGTCAGCGCGGAAATGCTTGGAGGAAAATTGACACTCACACCGTTAGCGGTAGGAACGGCGACCATCACTACTGTGAGGGTTTTGAAAGAGAGCGTGTTTTGGGGGTCTCCTCCTGCGTATGTGAGCGAATCCGTAGAGGTAACGGTAACGTGACCTCTTCAGTCCCCTCGATCAAGATACAACCGACTCCGTATATCTCGGAGAAGTATCTCCCGTATAGAGTGTTGTGGGTGAAGGTTATCATCCGAGCTGCATATGACTACGCTCTCTGGAAGGACTCCAGTGAGTTCCGTCTTCGTAAGCATGCCATGGATGCTATTCGTTGGTTCTCTTCTGACTCTTCCGCTCTTTCAAACAGTTTTCTTCATATCTGCAATATACTGAAGTTGGACCCAGAGTTGATTCGCAGAGGTGTTAATAAACTCACTCGAGATCAAGTAAAGAAATTGGAATTCAAAGAGCGAGAAGGCAAGGATATGGTAGCTAGCATATTTGGTCATCTAGGAATGGGAGACGATGGCGACGATCAGTGATGTAGATACCAAGGCGGCCGTTCGGAAATTTTTGGACCGCCCGGTAGTCTCAGATAAGGAAGATCCGGAGGCAGACTCGTCTGATGAAATTCAGGCTCTCTTCGAAGCTTGCGCGTTGACTTTCTTACTCACCCCACAAGCAGCTCTGACCCTTATCCTCATCGCCAAGAACATTCTTGTCCAGATAGTCGATGTCGAGATTCAGATGCTCGACTACATGTACAAGACTACAGATGATGTCAACAACCCGAATTATCTGGTTGCAGATACCAGTGATCTCGTCGAGGCCCAGGTAGCACTTATAGAGGTAGATCGTATCGGAAATGTCTCCGATGACGTCAAGGCTTACTCCCGTTACCAGACAGCGGTAGATCATTTCCTAGATCAACAACTAGCTCGGTCTCTTAAGAGGAAGCGCTCCCAGGAGTTCGAGAGAAGTGGCACTGAAGCTCGGCAAGATCTTCTTCGGGTGTTGTCTACATTCAGTCCTGTGCATGGTGTGATGATCAGTAGGCTCAACCTCTTGGCACAGGCTGTAAGTGATTTCTCCAGCGTAAATCTAACTGGTATCGTAGTCAGTAAGACGGTGTCTAGGGTTAGAGAGTCCCTGAAGAAGATCCTCTCCGGTTTCACTGCTCGCACTTTGTCTAAGACAGCCGCAGCTATAGAGCTCTTGGCCGGTTCTTCGTCTCTGAAAGCGGTCTCAAAAACATCGGACATCTACGATCCTCTAGTAGATACCGGATTGTTCCCACCAGATCGCGTCATCCAAGTGTCATCGGAAGAAGTGGCGGCCCAGTCATCGCACGCTGCTATCGACCTCTCTGGGAGCCCAACCCCATGGACGTTCGGTATCGCAGCGGATTTGGGAGATGAGGTGACTGGCCGTATCCCGGCGACGGGCGTGAGCGGGATGCCGTTCCTCTTGACGAAGAGCATGGCGAGCGGACTGAGTCTGCCTGCTGACCAGCGCACACTGTACTTGCAGCTTGAGGGAGTCACTCCTCCGCCTGGAGAGGTGTACTACGTCCAGACTGTCACGTTCCCTGCTGGGGTGAGCACTCTCGCCGCCCTTCAGAGCATCCTCGATACGGCTCTGCCGGCGTCGCTAGGGTGTGTTGTACTAGGCACACGCCTGGTCATCCACGGTAAGGGCGTGACCACGAAGGTCACTGTTCTTGATACCATCCCAGGGACTTTTACGTACCCGGCCGGAGTATACACTCCTGCGGCCACCTCTGCCCATGAGCTCTTCGGTCTCACTGGCGGCCAGATGAGCGAGACTTCTCAGCCCAGTGCGGAGACTCTAGCAATCCTCATCGGGGAGCAGATCTCCTCGGTAACGGCTTCTGTAGAGGATGGGCTAGTGATGGTTAGGTCGAAGTCCGCAGCCATCTCCTCGGCCTTGGTGTTCTTCGGGGTCCTGGGAGTTTTCGAGGATGCGGTTGCGGAGCCTTCTTACCTAACCCTGATGGAGAACGGGGAGGTTCTAGACCCGGCCAGTCTAGGTGTTCTTCCTGGGAGCTTGGTACAGGTGACAGACATCGGGGACCCGGATCGAAGTCTCTACGCCGAAATCTCGGAGATTGTAGACAACGGTCTCTATTTCGATGTCGAACACCTAGTCAGGTGCCACCTAGAATCCGTCATAGTGACTTCTCCTTTGGTGGTGGTAGTTCAGATGTTGATGGACCTAGTTAAAGACTATGTCGGATCCTTTTCTGGAGACGTCGTTCTATTACAGAGAGTGCTGGCACCGTTGTACTACAGCCCCACTCAGGCCCAGATAGGTGACGCCAAAAGAGGTCTTCAAGAAGTCAAAGACAAAGTCTACGCGTTGCGTTTAGCGTTAGACCAAGCGATTTTGCGACCAGACCGCAATTCTCACACAAGTATCCCTACTCAGATACTTTCCAGTTTGGAAGAGAGAGGTTTGGATCGAGCTCTGGATCTCCTCAAGAAGGCCAGTTTTTCTGAGTTCTTCTCTTTGGCCCAGGATGAAGCCTCTAAGAGCAGTCGGTTCATGCTGGCTATGGAAGAAGTTGGACGTAACGACTTCCCACGCACTACAGTTGAGGAAGACATTCCAGAGGTTGTTCCTAAGGGTAGTACCTTGGATGAGGATATTTTGCAGGGTGAGAATCTTGTTCTGGATGATGGGAAACTGATCTGATGGCGAGCACTGCTGATATTGAAACTGCGACGACTGAAAAAGTCCAAAGCGAGGCGGAAGCCAAAGCTGGGGATCAGATTCGTCGCTCTATCGCCGACGTTTATACGTTCGTTCGCAGTTGCGATATCAACAAAACTATCTCTAGTTTCACCTTCGATCACTATATTGATGAGGCCAAGCGCCGCATCAAAGAACCTAGAATTCTTCGCTCTGCTTCAGATCCGAGTAGGGGGGTGGGTACAAGGCCTTCTCAGCTAGAGGCTCTAACGAAGTTGGAGGAGTCTTTTAACAAGACATATGAGCAAGCTAAGAAACTAGCGGAAGCAGCGGATACTGATAAAGAAGCACCAAGCGAGAGCTCCACATGACGGATCTCAAAGTGCTCAGTATAAGAGACATCCTGCCGATCACGGCTGTGGGCTACTCCACGAAAGTGTTCCCCTTGTCCATCAACATACAAGGCGAGAGCTTTGATCAAGCCACTCAGGTCTACATTAACGAGCTCGTGTCACCAGAGTTCATAATCCTATCATCGAATCGTATCTTGGCGCAGGTGCCAGACAGTGAAAGAAACTCGATCTTGCGAGTCATCACAGTAGTGGCGGAGAAGCCGTCCACTAAGCGTAGCAGTGTCTTGAATTTTGATGTCGGTACTAGTTTCAAGGGGATAAAAGGGGTCGAGAGGCTTGTTCAGTTCTTCTGCAAAGTTTTGTTGCAGACTCCTGGATCGGACAAGTTCAATCCTGAAGACGGTGGCGGATTGCTTACAGCAATCGGGAAGAACATCTCCAAGAACGACAAAAGGGCGGTACAAACCATCGCCTCTTCTGCTGTTAATCGAACTAGAGATCAAGTTATAGTTAAGCAGAACAACTCTAGACGTATCCCAGCCGACGAAAGGCTTCTAGACGCCGTCACAGAGGCCGTGGGTTTCGATCCAGAGACCACTACTCTCACTGTTCGTGTAGCCTTGATGGCCGCTTCCGGCAAACAGGCCGTGGCAAATCTGACTTTCTAGGAGCCGCACTATGTCATTTGCTAGCGATCTCCAGAATTTCCTCGAGACCCGTTTACTGGCGATGGATCCGACCATAGACCTATCTCCCAGTTCTCCGGCCCAAACCCAAGTCATCCAACCGACATTGTCCCGTTTTTCGGAAGACCCTCTCTCGACAGATATCCCGACATTTATCAGGGATCGTCTGTTTCAAGAGTTCCCTGACATGGTCGCTGATAATGGCGGTCTTCTTGAGGATATGCTGACGAAGCCGTTTCAACTTCTCTTGGAGCCTTTCAAGAGGGAGATAGAGAACGTCCGCTTAGGTCAGTCCGTCAACAATGCCACTCTCATGTCGGACGATGAAGCTGATGCTTTAGGAGCTAATTGGTTCGAGCCTAGAGATGAAGGAGAAGTTTCTAGTGGCGGCGTTCGCATCTACTTCTCTGCCCCTCAGACCGTCAGAGTGACTGCGGACAAACGTGTCTATACGCCATCTGGTTTGAACTTCTACCCCAGGCAAAACTACTTCATTACCGCAGCCCAGATGCTCTTTAACCGCCAGGGGAATCTCTATTTTCTCGACATCGTGGTGAGCGCGGAGAAGCCTGGAGAAGAGTATAACATCACCGCAGGAGAGATCAACGCTATCGACGATCTCTCCACGGCTCTAAAGGTCACGAATTTATCGTCCTTCCGTGGAGGAGCCAAGAGAGACGACAATGAGACCTATCTCGGAGGTATCGATCAAGGATTGACTGAGAGGTCTCTTGTTACCAAGAGAGGCATTCTTTCTCGCACGCCTCTTCTATTTGAATCTGTTCGAGCTCTACAAGTTGTAGGGGCCGGGCAAGAGGGGATGAATCGAGACATCCTCACAGGGACGGGGGAGGGTTTCCTACACTTAGCAGGTACGGGAACGATTTACGGAGATTGGATGTTCATCTCTACCATCGTCTATAAGGATGATGGGGTGGATCATTCCGTTATCCCACAGGCGGGAGATGTAGTTCGAGCTCACCTCGAGTCCAGCGCGGATATATTAGAGGCCACCGTCGTCTCTATCTTAACCTCTTCCGATGACAAATATCTGCTGCTGTTGGATCGCTATCTACTCGAATCTGACGACGCAGAAGAGATCAGATATTCTCTCTTCAAACCTGGGTACATCACCATTTCTAATATCCCAGGTGGCATGGCAAGTGAGAGTTTCACTGTGCCGAATAATACGGTACATCTCGGAGGACACACCGATGTCTTTGTCAGGCCTACCGGAGATGAGACTCTTCAAGGAGTTTTGAAGAGCATCACGGATGAGGAACCGATTCAGTCCCTCATCGATCTCCAAGTACCAACCGCGAACCACAATAAGGTTCTCAGTGCTTCTTTAGAAGCCAGTGTAGTGGAGGTTGGGGATACACTTATCATAGAAACCGGCACTGGGTTCGCCGGCACCTACCGCATTCTTGAAGTCGTTGATGATAGTCCAGATAGCTATTTCTTAGTAGACTCTCTTTTCGCTTCGGCGACCGCACCCTCTCAATATCTCCGTGGACGAGTTATGCGTACCATCAAGATCGATCTCGTCTCTCCCAAAGTCCCCAAGCTACCTTTCAATACGGGCTCAGTAGCTGATCTTCAAACAGTGGTTGGCTCGTCTGAGTTTCGCTTCGCGGACATCAATATCCAGGCTTATGGAGCGGTGATCGGGGACGTCGTCAGGATACTAGATGGCGTAGACGCCGGAGAGTATGTCATCAAGGCTTTCTCACCTTCTCTCGGTGGGAATGGAGTGACGGTAGACAGAACAGCCACCGCTACAGGATCGGGTCTCAGGTACGAGGTCTACACGGCCCTCTCTGGTCTCCTCCTACCTCTGGTGCGCCTGCGATCTTTGGAAGTCATCGACTCTACGGGTCAAGGGACAGGAGTTACGGTTCCTTATGGAGATGCTGTTGATGTGCGCCCAAACGGGATATTTGAAGGGGCTGGGGATGTTCACCAGACTCTAGACAAGAAGATCGTCATCTTCCCAGACTTGTCAGTATCTGGGGATCCCCTTCTTCCAGATCCGATCGACCCAGGGGATATCGATGAGCACACAGATGCCCGTTACACACAGAACATCGAACAGGCGAAGTATGTCATTCGAACTATCATCTCCGACGGTGATAATCTCATCACCGCCACTGAAATAGATGTTCCTGATTTCCTCTATAACGGACGTAGAGACACCTTTTTAGCCCTCACGACTAGAAAGGACTCCAATTTCTACGGGTACGGAGATCTCTATTCCGAAGGTGATCATCTCACCAGTGATGTCGCAGATTCCAAGGTAGGAGATACCTTGACGGTTTTGGATGGGCCCAACAAGGGTCAATACATCATCCAGGATCTAAGGGTGCTAGAACTTTGGGGCAAAGAGGACAAGGGACACCGTAGAGTGGCCGTAGTTCAGGTGGATCCTCCCTTCCCTGTCGACCCCATCAGGACGGCCATCAATTTTATCAATAACGTGGCCGGTTCGACTGTTTGGGATTCGGAAGATCTCTTCGGTTTCTTGCGGTATTGCGCTGACTGGGATAACCCGGCAGGATTCTACAGAAGTAATTTCATCCCGGAACTTAGGTCCAGGATGGCAGAGAAGAATATCGACTTTGGATCTGATGCAGCTCTCATCGAGTTCTTCGATCCTCTCATCAGAACAGGGTACGTCATCGGTCCTGCGGCTAGAGGAGAGTTGAGAGTTTACTTTCAGGAGCCTGTATCGGCAGAGTTCTACTACGGAGATGATCCCACTACCTTTACCTCTGCCGTAGACCCGGCTAGAGTATTCCGCCTTGATCCGTCTCTGGAGCCTTCGCAGATTCTTCCGGAATCGGAAGAGGGCACCCCAGCTACAGAGTGGAATCGCAATCTTGGATGTCTAGAGTACGAGTCCACTTTGGGATACGCCTTTTTAACTAGCGGCCTTTCCTTCGTGAAGAGAGGCATCCGCCCAGAAGACATCATCGAGTTCCGGAGAGCTATCAACGATCTCCCGGCTCGGAAATCGATGACCTCGAGCTGGTTGGCTACCACGCAGTTGGGATCGAATGTCATCCAGCTTGTGGCGCCTCCTAGTGACGGGAGTTCCCCAATCGGGTATGGAGGGGTTGATAACTTCACTCTACTAATCCCAGGTCAACTTCTATTCGTCGACAGTGGGCCAGACATTGGGGCGTATACCATCACAAAGGTACTGGAACAGACCTGGACAGGACCCATCCCAGTTGTGAAGGTTCAAATCGACAAAGCTATGACGAAATCTACCGACGTTGAGCCAGAGTCGGTGGATTTCTCTTCAGTCTTGCCTCCTTTTGTATCGACCTCTGGAAATGTCTTCCCTATGGACTCCTTGGCACTGAAGAAGGCAAAGTTCGGAGTTTCGGATGATGGTGGGGCCACCTACGACAGCTACGAGCACACCTTCACAGATCAACCCTACCCTTCGGTAAGTGATGTAGTGGACGATCTCAACGGCGACAGTGGGTTCTCGGACCTAGATCTCTTCGCTGTAGCCTCTGGCAACGAGGTGCTGATTCGTGTCGATACAGATCCAGCCACCACCCTCTCCAGAGTTCGCATAGAGACGCCATCAGCGGATTCTGCCTATCCCTACTTGAAGTTCACGGTTGATGATGTCGGATTTGCCACTTGTGGCGCGATGGCCAAGCCAGGAACGAAAAAACTGTACGTGACTCCCTCTCTTACTTTTGAAGAGGATCAGTGGGTGACTGTCTACGCGGCGCAAAGTCCTGGGGTTCTTACTGACGGAGACGATGAAGCCTATCTCGGTACCTTTAAGATCACAGCAGTAGGGGTGGGGGACGACCCTCACTGGCATGAGGATTTGTCCTCATGGATCGAGATAGACCGCTCGGAGAACTTCCCGACAGGTGAGTTTGTCAAGGTGCGCTGGATAGAGGTTTTGGCCCCCTCCATCACCCCAACAAACACTACGTCTGGAGGCAGAGAGATCTCAGATCAGTTCGTTAGAGTTCGTCTCTATGATTCAGTACCAGAGCAAAGTGCGGTTACGGAAATCCCATGGGACGATGTTTCTCCTCCGGATTCCCCTCTTAATTCCGATTGTGAGAAGCAACTGCTTATATCCCCTCCGATCATCACGGACGAGTATAGAAACTACAACCACATGTCTCCGTACCGGATTTTGCGACCGGATGTGAGAAGAACTTCGTCTACGTCGATGGTTCAGAGACGCGATGGGGCGTTTTACTACATGGATGTCCCCGTAGTTGGATACGGGCCTGGAGAGGAGATGAACATCACCCCAGGAGAGGGGCTCCTCGTCACAGGGAGATCTAAGATCGATGGGTACACGTTCTCTGTCGAGGATGAGAACTTTACCTACTCTCACATAGAGCAAGTCTCTCTCATCCTTCCCCCTTCCGTGCTCCCGGTAGGATCAACGCCAGAACTCGACAACGAGTTTGCTCTGGCTAGTCAGAGCTTACAGATCTCTTACGATAATGCACCCCTGGTGCAAGATCTCCAGCGCTTCTACGACTCTCCCCTGGATCGAATCACGACCGCCAACATGCTAGTGAGACACTTCCTACCGGCCTATGTATCTATGGATGGAACGTACTATGGGGGGTCTTCAGAGCCTGATGTAGCTAAGGACATCATCGAGTACATCAACAACATCGACCCGGAAGTAGGGGAGATCCGGACCGATCTCATCCAGGACATCATCAAGCGTAAGGGAGCGGCGAAGGTTCAACTCCCCCTCACCCTCATCGCTTTGATACATGGGACGGATCGTAAGATTCGTGGTATGCGATCTCAGACGTACATTGGATCGAACGATCTTCCGTTCTTCAAGGGTACTTTCAAGCAGTCCTATTTTATCTCTGGACAGGATACTTCGAAGATGTCTCCGCGACCGACCGGGGAGCAGATCTACTTGTTGAGAATTTAGTGACTGGAGAGAGTGACCTGGATACCTGTATAAGGCTCGAACTCGATCTCGCATACCTTGCACTTGGCCAGGCAATTCGGAAGGAGAGCGCCTTTTTTGAAGATTTGTTTAGGATTCACAATAGCTATTACTTCCCCTCCACATGAGGGGCAAGATAGCCTCTTGAAGAATTGCTGCTGTTCTTCCACAGCTTTATCCAGGATATTTTCATGACCCTCAAGAGCCTTGAGGATCACTTCTTTCGGCATCGTCTTAAAGAGCATATCGTTGACTGGGTTTCGGCCCGGCCAGTAGACTATCACAAGTCCATAGATCGAGGAAACGTCTGGAGGAACCCACGTGTCCAACTTCATCTACGACAGCACTGATCTGGACTACGAGAAGCTCGACCTGAATGTCTTGCCCGTCGGAGCAAACCCTCACCAGTACGTGGTGGCGAACGACTGGAACGCTGTGGCCCATGCGTGCCTCGACCTCCGCGACGGGTTCAAGAACGGCAAGTACCGAGGGTTCCAGGAGCAGGCGTCGGACCCACTCCCAACTGGAGTCACGAACTACATGTGGATGGCCACTTCAGGCCTGATCTACGTGAAGAAGGGTGTGGCGACTCCCTATGCCCTCGTGCCCTCCACCAGATCTGTGCTCACTGGGTCTGGCTTGTCCGGAGGAGGCGCTCTGACTGCGGACGTCACTCTCTCCATGGAGTCGTTGTCTCCCTCTCCCGCTGGGAGCTATACCAAGGCCAGCATCACAGTCGACGCTTACGGTCGTGTCACATCTGCCTCTTCCAGTGGCGGTTCTGGATACGATGCTCTTGCCAACGAGGGCATCACCGTCACTCCTCGTACAACACTAAATGTCGACGGTGTCAATCTCGTCGCCAGCGACGATGGGGTAAACGGAAGGACCGACCTAGATCTCGGCATCGATCTGGCCTTTGGTACTCTGTCTCTTTCGAAGACTGGGAGTGTTGCGGCTTTGGACATGACGGCCGGACAGTCGGCGTCTGTCGGAGCGGCAGATCATGGAGTTTTGATCTACAACTCCAGCTCAGATCGCTTCCAGGTATCTCTTGATGGCGCGGCATACAAGAATCTGCTCATCGACGGAGAAGGGATGGTCATGGGCGGGACCATCGGCGGGTCTCCTACTCTGGGATCTGTGTTGTTTGTAGGGGCCGCAGGGATCTTGCAACAAGATAATGCCACCTTCTTCTGGGACAACACAAACAAGAGGCTTGGTCTAGGCGGTACTCCAAACACTACACTCGACATCTCGGCTTCTGGATCTCTGGCTGGCCTACAGCTACGAGATGGCGCTTCTACAGCAGTAGGTGACGCCAGTACTGCACGTCTTCGTTACAGCTCTAGTAAGCTGCAAGTGTCCCTCAATGGAGCAGCCTACGACGACATCATCGTCGTAGGAACTCACACCAAAACCTTGTCGCAAGCCTATGGAGATGGGGGCGCCGGGCCACAAGTCATCCAGCTAGACTCTACTAGGCTGGGCTTGATCATCAAGGACGCTGCTACTCCTATCACCAGCCCCTTGTTCGCTGTCAGGAAGAACGATGACTCGGACTACTTCTATGTAGCCAATGACGGCAAGATTGGTCTAGGGGTCTCGTCTCCGGCGACTCTTCTCCACCTGGGATCCAATGTCACCGCCACAACCATCCTGACTCTTGAACAGGCATCGGCTGATGTTGACCCATGTGATATCACCTTCAAGAAAGCTCGTGGGACCATGGCGTCGCCCACGGTCATCACGACTGGTGACGGTCTGGGATCTGTCAACTTCTCCGGGTACTCCGGGGTCGGTGGGTACGTTGTCGGGGCCTCCATCAAGGCGACATCCGAGGGCACCATCGCAACGACCAGAGTTCCTGCCCGTCTGAGCTTTTGGACGGGCACCGATGCCGCTCCTACAGTATTGACAGAGCGACTGAGCATCGACTCGACTGGTAGGCTCGCCACCCCAACGGCGGCGCAGTTACAGGTTGGCAGCAATGTCTTGATCGGCTCCGTGACTGATAAACTCAACGCCGCGATGCTCGCCATCGCCAGTCAAGCCATAGGGGATCTACTCTACGCAGACTCGACTACTACCTTTGCCCGTCGTGCGGCAGTAGCAACTGGTAGCGTTCTGTCCTCGGCTGGTACTGGAACAGCTCCGGTATGGGCTGCTAGCCCTACCCTCACAGGATTGACTCTGTCCGGTCTTACTAGCGGCTCAGTGGTCTTCGCCGGAACTAGCGGAGTTTTGTCCCAAGACAACACCGCATTCTTTTGGGACAACACAAATAAGAGACTGGGAATTGGAACCGGCTCCCCCTCCACTCAGCTACATCTTGCTTCATCCACGACTGCTACCGTTGTTGTCACTTTAGAGCAAGCATCGGCTGACGTAGATGCCGGAGATTTGACCTACAAAAAGGCTCGTGGAACCGTAGCCTCTCCGACAGTCATCACAACCGGGGACGGCCTAGGGTCGATCAACTTCTCTGGATACTCTGGCGCAGGGGGCTATGTAGTAGGCGCGGCTATCAAAGCCATTTCCGAAGGAACCATCGACACCACTCGCGTACCTGCCCATCTGAGTTTCTGGACCGGGACAGATGCAGCTCCCACTGTGCTCACTGAGAGAATGAGGATCGACTCGGCGGGTAAAGTAGGCATCGGTACGACCGCTCCAAATACCACTCTTGACATAGCGGCCTCCGGTTCTGTGGCAGGCCTACAACTTCGAGATGGGAGCTCCACTGCTGTAGGAGATTCTGGCACCGGTCGTCTTCGTTATAACGCGGGAGCTCTGGAAGCCTCTCTCAACGGTGGGAGTTATGCGGGCTTCGTTTTCAGCACTAGAAGTGTCTCTGGAGGGTCCGGTGTCTCTGGAGGAGGAGATCTCTCTGCGGACAGGACTCTGACTCTGGACCTAACTTACGGAGCAGCATGGACCGGATCCCACACGTGGAACCCAGGCACCAGTCCAGTAAGCGCCATAAGTTTGCTGATGGCGCAGCCAGGTAGCGCAGGACAGAGGGACAGCCACAGTGCTCTTCTACGAGGCACTTCCTATGATACAGAGGGCCATAACGCGGACTGGAGGTTCTTTGTCGACGTCACTAGCAACGCCGCCGCTAGTACCTGGGTTCTTCAAAGCAGGGTGGACTCCGGAAGTTACGCTACTCGGTTCTCTGTAACCGACGGAGGAATTATGACCTTCTCCGGAGATTTTGTTCAGTCGTCATCCGGAGCTAAGGTTGGCTTTTTTGGCACTTCTCCAGTAGTCCGGACGAACGCTTATACGCTGACTTACGCGACCGGGGCGCGAACTCTGAATAGTTACACCAGCGATGGAGAAGGCTCTGCATACACCGGCATAGACAACACTCAGGTAGGTACGCCCTACGCGCAGGTTTCAGATTTGAACTTGCTTAGAGCGGCCTACGAGACTCTGAGAACTAGCTATGATAACCTGATTCAAGTCTGCCAACAGATGGTAGCAGATCTTCAGTCTTACGGCCTATTCCAGTAAGACAATGAAGAACAAGGGCTGGAGCAATCGTAAGGGAGGCAAGAAGATGAGAAAGTGGCTCGAGTTTCCAGACTCCGTGAAGTTTTACGACCCCTTCGCTAAGAAGCCGGTGATGGAGAAGCAGGAAGACGGCACCGAGAAACAGGCGGAGCTCGACTTCAAGGGCTTCATGAACATCCTGATGTCGAACCCGATCTGGAACGAGGGGTACGCTCAGGGAGCGGCGCAAGAGAGCATCATGTGCGCCTTCGAGGAAGCGTGGGGGAAGGAGACCGGTTTTTGGGTCTCTGATGAGGACCACAAGTATCTGGATATTTGCGCCAAGACTCCACAGCAGATCCTCATCATCAATGGTCAGGGAATCACTGTGAAGGGCTTCGGCCGTCACCCGACGATGGCACGTCAGTACGTCCCGATGCAAGAATCTATCATCAGGGCGAAGACCGAGAGTGAAAAGAAGAAGGCTGACGAAGAGGCCAAGAAGAAGGCTCAATCCTCAGCAGAAGGAGCGTAACCAATGGCACGGCTTTGCTGTCTTCTTGCATTCCCTCTTGGTGGGGAGGGTCTAAGCTCCGGCAAGCCGTGGATAGTCAACCTTCTCCCAAAGGTTGACGCAGAAGATGTGTTTCTCTTACGCCCTGTTCGACTATCTGTTCGAGACTCTGAGACGTACATCAATCCGTCAGAGCTTCGAGTGAAATTAGGATACGCTACGGTTCACTCTGAGGCACAGGAGCTTTTTGACGAGCTACCTAGAACTAGAAAGATCTCCTACTTTCCTGGGGCCGTTCAAGGAGAGCCGAGTATCTCCAAGACTTCAGAGGGAGTAGTCATCGCTAAGGTCACTAGCAATCCAGAGAGAGGAGTCTACGCCACCGCCCTCGATGCCGGGAGAGGTTATCCGAGTGTGATGGTGTCAGCAATTCTCCGCCCTGATGTGGTCTCTTCTGGAACTATCCAGATCGTCGGTCCTCTGAACAGATCTGTCTATCCTGGACCTATTCTGCCTTTGCCGTTCTGCCCTGAAGAAGAGCCTTCAGTGGGTTTAGGAACCACTCTACTTGGACTAGAACACGGGCCTAGAAATACCGGGGTATATCTCTGGTTCCAGATCATGGGTACGACGAAGGGCGTGCGTCTTACGGGTCCGGTAGTTGAAGGATCGGCTACACCCAGTCTGTTCACTGTTTACGATTGGACTGGGTTTCATCGCTATACCATCGTCTGGAACGAGGCAGAAGGATACGTAGAGGTTTACGCGGATCTTAGCGGGACTACTGACAGGCTCTTCAGAATCACCATAGAGTCTCTCGGACTCATGCCTGATGACTACCACGCCAAGTATGCTTCATCTAGTGAGATAGTGGGTCTTTATGGCCAAGAAGGAGCGGCCGGAGATCGATCAACTTGGAAGAACATTGCGGTCACCACTGATGTCGGGTACCCCATCATGGGGAACATCAGGTCTGGGGCTTATAGAACGATCAGTGAAGGGGGAGAGATAGTTCGGATGTACGGCACTCAAGATCCCAGGGATGCCGACGTCAGCCCTTGGTTTACAGCACCCGAATCAATATTTTCAGACCTCGATTCGAACGCATCTGCGATTATCGGGAGTGGCTTTTTTCAGATGACGAAGCCGACTACTGGAAAAACCTTCGTAGTGTATCGAGACGAACCAGGTTTTTTGTTATCCAATGCGGAAGGATTCATGGTTGAGGCCGTGATGATGGCCTCGAACACTCGGCAAGACTCCGCCTCTACCGGGATGGGGATTACGATCTATGATGGACAGACGGTTTTCCAACTCACTCTTTTTAACGACTTCGCCATCAAGACCGTAGGTCTCCTCAAGAAATACGGCAGTGAGGTAAACATCTCAAATCAGTTCCTTCCACAGACTCCGTTCGACTGGTCTACTGGAAAGCCCTTCAGGTTTGTCGTAGATCCCAGGAGAAGCGTCATCCAGCTCTTTGATGCCACGGACATGTCTCAGCCCCTTATGAACATCCCGATGGACAGAACCAAGCTACCTAGCGCAGAGGACAAAGGCTGGGTCGGGCTCACCCCTTTCATCGCCTTCGGGCATACGGTCGTAGCGAACTCTTCGGGGACTTTGTCCATCAAGAATCTCAAGTATAGCCACATCTACCAGGCTTGGGAGGCTAGTTCTGGAGTAGAGCCGCACCATGTCGACACTAATCCGATATTCACGGCTACTCTCACCGGGTCTCCTTCGCCTACTCTTTCTATGGTCGAAGATCCCTACTTGTTCCAAATCTCGGCCGGAGCAGGCACTACTGCGAAGATGCATCGACAAGTAGCTTTCTCAGCCAATCGAGGGGCGGTAATCGAGGCTCGAGTGAAGATTGTCTCTTACAGACCCAGGCACCGGACAGGAACATATTTGGTACTAGATGACGGCCTGAGATCTTACGTCTTGACCTTCGTCGAGAGCTCGGTAGGGCGCTTCGTGGCTTTGTCCAAGAGGGCCGACATCGGAGGATTCATGGAGATCGTCGGCAAGGACGGAGAGGCCGCAACCCTCTCCTTCCCCCTCGACTGGACGGAGCTCCACACCTATCGAATGGAGAGGCGACCGTACGACGGCCTCTACATCTTCGTAGACGCCGATACAGAGCCCCGGTTGATCTACCCAGAGAGCAAGATGGCGGAGCTCCCTGAGGTGCAGTTCTCTGACCCGTCGATGGCGTTCGGTCAGTTCAGTGGCGAGGGAGCGGTATCTCAGTGGGATTTTGTTAGGGGCTTCTTTAGCTCGGGATACGAGCTCTCTATCAAGAAGAACGAATCCGACGCAGTGTTGAGCGATCAACTGTTCGGCAACCAAGCTATAGTGGTCGCCTATGCCCAGGACCAAGACTGATGGGGAACGAGCTCTTCAAGAACTATAGCTTCCAGCTTGAGGGGAATCGTACCCCTGTAGCCGTGATCTTGCCGGCAGAGCAAGAAGCGGTCATCGGTTCTATCGTTAAGCTGGATGGACGTACTTCAGTAGATCCCGAAAGATCGGGGTTAACCTATTCTTGGAGTTTCGCTCAAATCCCTATCGGTTCGCAGGTCGAGAAGGCCGGTTTCACTCCCATAGAAGATGATGACTCAGTCGTCACCTTCGCCCCCGACATTATTGGCACCTACAAGGTGCAGCTCACTGTTTCTGATGGTAGTCTTACATCGGCGCCTACAACTTCGATAGTGGACACCAGAGTTATCCTGGTTCCTCATCATACGGGGTATGTACCGGACGCTAGCTTCATCTGGAATTATCTCTCCGACTTCTGGACGAAGGTAGAGGGGCGTAAGAGGTTCGACGTCTTCTGGTCTGCGGCTATACAGATAGTCGCATCTGAGATGCTCAAGCTCTACCAGTACGACTACAACAAGAGCATCAAAGACATCCAAGAAGTCTTCCAGAAGCGCTGGTTGTCTTTTTCTCCGGGTTTGACGCTAGACAGGACGAAGGTTTCATTTGTCTTGGCCGACGATCTCGCGGGCCTTAACGCATCAACCTGTGTCATCAACCCAACTTTGGGTACACCCATAGATCCGCAACCCGCCCTCACTACCATCATTTCGGTACCTACCTCAGAGGGAAATTTCGAGACAAACAGTGTAGGTCGTCCCATCAGCTCGTCTCGTATTCTTCAACTGGAGGGTAGAGCCTATTCTCAAGTTCGTTCTTCAAGTGTACCGAAGTCTGTGAACTACGGAGAGGACGGCAGAACAGCGGGGGGATCGGACTTTTACGGAGGGGGGTTCTCCGAAGAACAAGTCGGCTATAAATTGGTGGTCTTTTCTGGAGAGATTGAGGGGGAGTATCTCGTAGAAAGCTTCGTAGATGAAGGCCACATCACAGTAACGGATTTGAACGGGGACGCGGTAACTCTACCGGTTGCTACAGAGATCCCATACTCAGTGACGTCGATCATCCCAGAACACAGTGGTTTCTTCACAGATATAGAAGAAGTCCCGGCGGGATTAGAGTCACAATCTTGGCGATTAAGTGCTACTCTTGTCTCTAATGAGCTAAATTTTGAATCTAACGGGGTCTCTGTAGGTGATCTTGTCGAAGTAGAGATTACCCGCACTGATGTGCATCTGAGCACTGTAATCTACGCTCAAGTAGTCAGCGTGGATCGTAGCCGTCTAGGATTTGTCCTCAACCTGACCGATCTAGTGGAGGGGGAGGCAGCCGAGTGGTTCACGGATGACGTGTTGATCAGTATGGCTAACGATCTTCAAGTGGTCGGGCTAGCTATGGGTTCGGATGGAGTGTTGGTGGCCTCAAAGACCAGTGCTCAGATTCAGACTACGGTCAACAGTCCCAAATTTAAGAGGGTCTATTTCGATACCAGGCTTGATCCAGACACTGACATCAATATCGGCCCTTTCCTCATTCGGGCATGTCCTATCCAAATCATCCGAAATAGGAAGTTCTCAATCGATTCGAAGTTTGTTTCTGTGCCAATCTTACAAGAATACGTCAAGCAGCCGGTAATAGTACGCGATGGGGAATCTCTATCATTGGTGGTGGAAGGGGGTCAGTACCCCGCTAGCCGAGAACCCTATATCTTGACAGAGAATCTCGACTATCTTATCGATGACGAATCCACCATAAGAGGGGTCTGTAATCTCACAGCAGATTCAGATGAGATAGAGATCCCGTACGGGGACTTGATAGATCGATCCATACAAGAGCAGGATAGGATCGTCGTCACCTTGTATGGAGGAGAGTACGAGTACGAGATTCGGAGAGTTCTGTCAGACACCAAACTAAGAGTGTACCCGCCACCCATGGTCACTGAGACAGGGTCAGATTTTGTATTGACTCGTCGAGTGGCGGGAAAATTTATACGGTTCGTCAGAGATATCTTCACTAAGAAGAAGCCGGCTCCCACTCGTTTGTGGTCCGAAGTCAGTTACCTGGACAATAACGATCTGGTAGAGGCAAATTTCGGAGCTCTGGTAGGGGTCACACAAGAACAGGTCGTCAATGTATCTGGTACGGTGCCTTATCGTAGCATCGTAGCCGGACTCATGTACGCTCTTACCAAAGGGCCTACTATATCCAACTTGGCCTTGTCTGCTCAGATTCTTCTTGGCCTGCCCTTTACACAGAATGCAGGAGTCATCACCGAGATCAATCCTAACTTCCGAGTGAGGGATGATGGATCGCCGTACATGGGACGGATCTTGGTAGCGGCGAGAGACAAGAATGGTAACTCTACAGGTCTCACGAATATATACCTGTACCCTCATGGAAGACAGGTTGCCGACCCCGACAATCCAGGGCAGTGGCTTCCGGCTCTGCCTGATTTTTCAGGCATCGCAGATAACCCAGACACCGGAGAGCCCTTCATAGTAGGGGATACAGTCGCTCAATTTGTTCCCCTATCAAAGGGAGTGCAGATTCAGGAGTACTTATCAAGTCCAAGTTGGACGGAGCGTCTTACGGCTCAAGGTAATCTAGCATCTATCATACAGAAGTATCATGCCTTTCAAGTGCTAGTTAACTCAGACCTTGTCACGGCTTCTGATATCGATCTAGCGTCTCAGTTCTTGAGCAGGGCCAAGGGCCATTATCTCAAGTTCACTTCAGGATTGCTGAAATCCACAGAAGATCTAGTCGAGATCGATGAGTCCCTCATCTTCGGGCGTCCGATGACCCTATACGAGGCACCGGGTCTCGGACTGCCCTCAGCGATGAAGCTAGACGATAAAGATGAGAATAGCTCCATCTTGTCCCTCGAAGGTAGTTTCTACACCAGGTACCTCTCTGGAGAGGATCTAGTCACCACCAAAGATTCGAACGAGGTCGCCTCTTCGAGTGGTGGGTTCATCGTAGCACGACCAGAAAAAACAGAGAGTCACGATGAACCCTATTTGAAGCCTGGGGATCTTCTTCGCATCTATGAGGGATCGAACAAGGGATTTTATACGGTCGACTCAGTCGAAGACGACACTCATCTCATTGTTCTCAATGATGGGGTATTTCAATCTTCCGTCACTACCCTGTCATGCAGTGTAGAGGTTGGTTCAGCGGTAGCTACAGTTGTTCTGCCTTCCGGGGTATCTTCACTTGCCGATCTGATGATTTCTGTCGGAGACCCCGTCTCTTTGTCTTTTTCTGGATCCTCCAATAGTGTGCTCTCAGTAGGGGTGAACACTTTGACCCTTCTGTACGCTATTACAGAAGGCGGGTCTGGAACTATTACCATCTCACATATCCAGCTCTTCTCAATCTACAGACCCCTCCAAAACCCCATTTGGTCTGGTACTGTACAAGTCACCACTGGAGACGGGCTAGTAACTACTCAAGAAGCCGTCGGTACAACTCCTGGAGGGATTTTTTCAGCAGGAGTTACAGTAGGGGACAACTTGGTCTTCTACAAAGCCGGGCCTCCGGTAATCCAGAGTCGGAAGATATACACAGTCGTCAAAGTGGTTCCAGATCCAGTAAGTCCGCACATATTCATAATTCCAGATCCGATGGAGGATTCAGGCCCTTACACAGGTTGGATCTTCAGAGATTCTTTGGTCGTGCGTACTTTGGTCACAGAGTATGGAGTTACGCCAGGGAGCCCAAGGTTTTTGGCGGATGTTGTCGCAGGGTCGCAGATAGTGACCTTCGTGAACGCTACTTCTGACACTTGGCTTAACGCCTGTTTGATCCGACCAGGAGACACCTTAGAGTACGGTGGAGAGGTTCACACGGTTCTAGTGAACGAGCCGGGTCTCAATCGTTGTTGGGTCAGCCCTCCTACAGAAACATCCGGAAGCTCGGTAGGAGTCGACATCTACCGTACATCTAGGGGGGACACACCGATAACACTAGACATCCTTGACCGCGTACCTGGAGACTATTTAGAATTGTCGCTGGTTTGGTCTATTGATGAGACGATGAACAGACTCAAGACGACAGTAGGTTCGCAAGAAGTGGAGACAGCTCTCCTTCTCAACTTCATCGATGAGGTCGGGGTAATTCCAGGAGATGAAGTTCTTATTCTTGAAGGGGCAGATAGTACTAGAGATGTCGGCTATGGGGCGGGAGTGTTCCCCGTCGTTTCTATCGTGTCTTCTACTCGTCTACAGCTCTCTGCCGCGTTGAGTGAAACTCACCTTGCACCCGGGATCCTTTATGGGATCCGGAGGAAGAGCGTTTCCCCATGAAGGACTTGGTGACTGTCAAGGACCGCCTTGAGCTAGTTGGTGGCGGATACGCCGTGTTGGCCCTCGAGGCAGGTAAGAGTATGAAGGAGCCGGTCCACATTGAGGGATTCTTCTCAGCAGTGTGCCGAGAAAGAGGCAAGATTGTTCCAGGGACACGAAGAGAAGGGTTCAATATCTGGTCTTTTACTGGTCGAGAATACCTGGCCAGGTTGATGAGCTATGCGGTTTACGGGATCCCCAACACACCGGCCAGAAACGACCGCATCAGGTACATCGGCTTCGGGATCGGTGTGACTCCTGAAGTATCTTCAGTGTCTCATCTAGTCTCTCCAATCGCTTATGATGCGTCTTCTGGAGGACTGTTCCTAGCAGAGCTCGCGATACCTACTTACCCGTTCCAGACAACTGGGTCGTATGGAACAGCGGTGCGGTATACTAGAGAGTTCTCGGAGACGGAACTCTCTACGTCGGGAACGGTAACTCTCACTGAGGCCGGTTTGTTCACAGATGGCTCTCCTACCAGCTCTCCGATCCCGTTCACCCCGGGGACTCGAGATGTGAGTTTGGACGAGGCCGTCAACCAGGCCCCTGCTGGTTATAAGTCCTTCGAGCCTTTGAAGAAGACTCAAAACTTCGTGCTTCAGACGGCTTGGGAAGTTCGCCTCTAGGAGAGCAGTATGTCCTTCAACGAGACCAGACGGCAATCCGCGCAGATCATCGGAAACGTCACCACTCCTCGTAACATCATGCCCACTCTTAGGACATCGAAGAGGAGAACGGATCCGGATATCGATTCGACCATCCCCTACTACCCCTCTCTCAGTGGGAAGAGCCTCACTCTTCAGTACACTGACAGTTCTTATGTAGAGCAGGAGGTTATTGTCTCTTTCTCTTCAGATGGTTATTCATCTGCCATCGCGGCTATCTCAGCAGCCGATGAAGACAACTTAGAGGCAGTAGACCAGGATGGCTTCTTAGCTATCCGGAACATCAACTCCGGAGGACGCCACTTCCTTAGAGTGAGCGCCGGAACAGCGGCCAATGTTCTCGGTCTCGCCATAGATCCGGAACCTGGCTCTGTCAGCTATGCGGGGGAGTTTTCATCAACTCCAGGTGTCCGCTCTCAGAAGAACCCCCAAGGTACGGCTCTTCTTGGAAGAGATGAAGATCTCACCAGCGCCGCAATCAATAGGGCCATCTCTACTGTTCTTCAGCACAGTGATCTTCTCAAGGTAGATCTAGATCGAGAAGTCGTCGGGTTCATCTCGTGCCCGGTATCTATTGACGTTCGAGAAGGCGTCACCGGTTTCTATCTGGACATGCCAACTTCCAGAATCCCTGTGAATGCACGAGATCTCGGAGAAGCGATTCCGGGAATCCTAGATCCGTTCTTTGAGTTCACGGATGCCTATGACCAGACCCTGTACGGCGAATCTTTCCAGAAGATGACCGTTGTCAATGTCTACTACTATGAACCTGGAACCCCGATGTCGAACGCACATGGGTTCGATGTCTGGGGAGAGCCGGATGGTTTCTCTGTTTACCAACCAGCCATCTCGTACAAGACCAAGCATGCGGCAGTAGCCATCACTTCTATTGTCGGAGGAGTCGTCTATTGCCCGGGGGCAACTTTCTCGGCCAAGTATGTTCAGAAGTGTGATCCCGTACTTATCCAAGGGGCGACTAACACTTCTCCATTCGACCACAATGGCTGGTTCGTAGTAGACGAGGTCATAGACACAGAACATCTACTACTTCGACCTATGTCGGTGAACGAAAGTATCCCAACCGGAGCGCCTGATGACGTAAGGCCATCTGAACTCAATCCTACTGGGACAGGGTTCGGAAACCTCTCGGTGCACATCGGTAATTTCATACCGATTTCTACGATGTTCTTCGAAGTCAATATCGATGCCGGGATTCATCCCTTCCCTACTGTCCGTATGGCAGTTGGTATGCCTTTTCGATCTGTTCTACTAGATTATTTCTCATACGGTAAAAATGGAAATCAGAACAATCTAGGATTGGCTCTTTATCAACATATAGGGGGCGTAGGTTATAAACACGATCCAGACGATATCAATGGGTTCACTTCAGCCACTCTCTGGAAAGATGGGAGTACTATCACCGGGTCTGATCTCAAGGCCACTATTGAGAATATCCTTACAGATCTATCTAATATCAACTCAGGTCAGGCAGGGACTAGAAAGGTTGGCGGAGACGATATTCTCATTTCTGGGTCTCCTCCCAACAATCTGATAGCTGCATCTCTGAGAGATCAACTTGTCGATCTCTTGACCAAACTACAGACGCATGTTCTGGACGGTACTGCACATGCCGGTGGAAGTGCAATTTTCACCAAGAACCCCGCGTCTCCAGTGCAGCTCTGGAAAGACGGTACGACGGTTGCCGATGGAATAACCATCGTCCAAGCCATCACCAACATTGTCACGGCTCTTGGAGGAAACCCAGGTCTCTCCGATGGCGCTTCTAAGATCAACACAGGAGCTCGCACTTCCTGGCTAGGGGGGCGCACCAACCCTGCGAACGTCTCCGTTCTGGATGCTCTCACCAAGATCATCACAGATCTAGCGGCGACAACGGCCGCTGATGATGGGGCAGAGAGAGTCGGCGCCGCTACGATGACTGAGGCGGGTCAGACTATTTGTGGTGACAGCCTCCGTACTCAGCTCAACTACCTAGCGACCCTGTGGGGCAAGACCAATAGAACTAACATATGGGACGCCACTCAGACCCTAAACGGTCCGGGAGGTGATCCCGGTCAGACGAACGCAGCTATTCTCACGAATACTAGTCCTCTAACTGACAGGAAGCTGCTCTGGGAAATTGGAGCAGGAACGATAAGTATTAGGTTCTACTCTTGCTCCTCCTTCTCCTTAGAGATCACTGTCAATGCCCGTAGGTACACCACAGGAGGACTGTGGTACTGGAAGAGAGACTCTGATACTTATAATTCAGCTAAGTACGTCTTTGAGAGGAACTCGTTTTCAATCTACCACCGCGACGCCGGGTCCACAGTCTGGGACGATTATTCTTGGACCAGGATTCCATGCAATCTTAGCTTCTCAGGATCCTCACTCGCGTTGTTCGCGGGTGACGTTATCATCAATGATAGCTGGAAGTATATCAATTTCGCAAATGGTTTCTATCAACAGATGGGAGGGAACAATCCGACTGGTGTTCTCAGTGGGGGGACTTTTTTGGATTATATCCCCACCTCTGCTTTCAGCCAGACTGATTACAATGGCCGCATCTGCGCCAAGAATACAATTAAGGGATGGGTCTCTTTCAAGATTTCCGGTGCAGGTAGCGGAAGCTACTGGCTGGCTGCCGAGCAGGCGTTCAATATCTCGACAGTCAGTATGGTGAACTCCCACACGATTCGGATCGTAACCAACTTCTCGTTCTCAGATAATAATTATGTGCCCATCTTCCAGCTCATGGATAACTCTTCTACCGCAGCCTGTCGAAGTCTCAAGATGTTCATAG
>Ga0315297_10000355_pt1 | contig 26223 bp, 24 predicted proteins | sample YL17G15_0_MG_FD_203628 | JGI IMG/M metagenome (GOLD analysis project Ga0315297, IMG submission 203628) | Sediment microbial communities from Yellowstone Lake, YNP, Wyoming, USA - YL17G15_0 | ecosystem: Environmental > Aquatic > Freshwater > Lake > Sediment | place: USA: Wyoming | collected...
GGCGTCCAGGCGACCAGCCTGGCCGTCGGCCAGGGGGATCTGCAAGTCACGCCCTTACAGGTAGCTGATTTTATGGCTGCAATCGGCAACGGCGGCACCCTCTACCGGCCGCAATTGGTGGAAAAAGTTGTATCGGCAAGCGGCGAGATGTTGCTTGCTTTCCGCCCGGAAGTGCGCGGGACGCTGCCCCTCAAGCAGGAAAACTTGAAGGTCATCCAGGATGCCATGCGCGAAGTGGTCACGAACCCGCGCGGCACGGCCTACTTCCGCCTGAGTACGCTCAACATCCCCATGGCGGGCAAGACCGGCACCGTCGAAACCGGCTTCACGGAACCCCACGCTTGGTTTGCGGGCTACACCCTGGCGAACCGTCAAGGCAAGCCGGACATTGCCATCGCGGTGGTCGTCGAGAACAAAGGGGAAGGCTCCGACTGGGCCGCGCCCATTTTCCGGCGCATTGTGGAGATCTATTTCTACGGCAAGCCTCAAAGCGTGTACTGGTGGGAATCGGGCATCGGTATCGTCCCCCCGCCCACTCCTCAAGGCCAGGAAACGCCTACACCCTAGACTGAACTGTATGCCGACAAAAAGGCTTGTCCCTGGCCTCATCGTCCGCGCCCAATCGGGCTTTTTCACCGTCCAGACCGAAAGCGGCTCCCTGACCTGTCAACTGCGCGGCCGACTCAAGCAAGGCCCCCGCCTGGGCGACATCGCCGCCGTCGGCGACCGGGTGCAGGTGACACCTCTCACCGACGGGACGGGGATGATCGAGTCCATCGAACCGCGCGCCAGGTCCCTGGTCCGGCTCGACCCGAGGCCGAAGGGCGTCTACCAGCAAATCATCCTGTCCAACCCCGATCAGGCTGTGTTCGTCTTCGCCTGCGCCAATCCCAGCCCACACACGCGTATGCTCGACCGCTTCTTGGTCATCGCCGAGAAGCAAGGCCTGCCAGCCATCGTCGTCGCCAACAAGCTCGACCTGGTGGACCGCGAAGAGGCTGAGGCAACCTTTGGCTACTACCCGGCGCTCGGCTATCCGGTGCTCTATATTTCGGCCAAGACCGGCGAGGGGATCGAACTCCTGCGGGCGCGGCTGACGGGCAAAGTATCCGCCCTGGCCGGGCCGAGCGGGGTGGGCAAGTCCAGCCTGCTCAACGCCATCCAGCCTGGGCTGGGACTGGCCGTGCGCGAGGTCGGCGAGGCGACCGATCGAGGCCGCCACACCACCAACGTGCGCCAGCTCTTCCCGCTCGATGGTGGCGGTTACGTGGCCGATACGCCCGGCCTGCGCACGCTGGCGCTTTGGGATACCGAGCCGGAAGAACTGGACGGCTACTTCCCGGAGATCGCCCCGCTGGTGGCGCAGTGTGCGTTCAGCGATTGCACCCACAGCCACGAGCCGGACTGCGCCGTGCGGGCCGCGGTGGAAGCGGGCAGCGTACAGCCGGAACGGTATGATTCTTACTTGCGGTTACGGGCAGGGGAGGAGTGATCAGTGACCAGTGAACAGTTATCAGTGACCAGTCAGAATTGGGGATTTTTAGGACATGAATGGGCGGTGGAGATGCTGAAACAGCACATTGCCCACCAGGCGGTACGCCATGCGTACCTCTTTACCGGCCCCCCCGGCCTGGGCCGCCGCAGCCTAGCTTTGCGCTTTGCCCAGGCCTTGAACTGTCCCCAGCCCCCTGCCCCGGGCGAACCGTGCCGCAATTGCCGAACTTGCAAGCAAATCGAAGCTATGCAATATCCAGACCTTGCGGTCGTGCAGGCTGAAAAAGAGGGTGGCGTGCTCAAAGTCGAGCAAATCCGCGAGGTGCGGCACAGCCTGTCGCTGGCGCCGTACCAGGGGAGATACCGCGTCGCCCTTTTCCTGCGCTTTCAGGAGGCGAATCCCAACGCGGCCAACGCCCTGCTCAAGACCCTCGAAGAAGCCCCTCCGCAGGTTATCCTGCTCCTGACCGCCGACAGCGTTGACCTGCTCCTGCCAACCATCCTCTCGCGCTGCGAGGTGATGCGCCTGCGGCCGCCGTCCATCGAAACCGTGCAGGCTTATCTACAGGAACGCGGAGCAGACGAAGCCAAAGCACGCCTGATCGCGCATCTCTCGGGTGGGCGTCCCGGTTATGCCCTGCGGCTGATGCAGGATAAGGCTGCATTGGAGTTCCGCCAGACACGGCTGGACGATTTGCAAAGACTGCTCAAGTCCACTCGCCGCGAGCGCTTCGCCTATGCCGAGAAATTGACAGACCGAAAAAACGAGGCGAAAGAACGCTTCCGCGAAACGCTGCTCATCTGGCTCTCGCTCTGGCGGGACGTGATGCTGGTCGCCGCCAAGGCGGACGCCCCCCCCCCCGTCAACGCAGATCGCACGGACGAGATCGAGGCGCTGGCGGCGCGGCTGTCTCTTGCCGAGGCACGTCGCCTGGTCAGCGACCTGGAACGCGCGGTAGGTCGGCTGGAGAAGAACGTCAACGCCCGTTTGTTGGCTGAGGTGCTGTTGTTGGATTGGCTGAGAATACCGTAGGAGCGACCTGCAGAAGCACTAAACTGGTCTCGTTCATCAGAGAAATAGAATAAAACCCGACGGGCATGTCATAGCCTGTCGGGTTCGCGTTTGCGGGAATACAGCGATTACATGTGTCGCGTGCTGTGCGGGTCGAAGGCGTCCCGCATCCCATCTCCCATCAGATTGATGCTAAGGATGGTAAAGATGATAAAAAGGCTGGGGAAGACCCACATCCACCAGGCGCCTCTTTGGATGAATGATTGGGCGCTGGTGAGCATGTTGCCCCACGAGGCGGTCGGCGGCTGGACGCCCAGGCCGAGGAAGGATACGTAGGCCTCCATCAGGATGGCGCCCGCAAGGCCCAGGGTGGCCGAAACGATGATGATGCCCAACGTATTCGGCACCAGGTGACTGAAGAAAATGCGGGAATTACTGGCGCCGAGCGATCTGGCAGCAGAAATGTAATCCATTTCTTTCAACGAAAGAACATTCGCCCGCACGATACGCGCCAAGTACATCCAGGAGGTCAGGCCAATGACCACGATGACAATCCCCACGCTTCCGCTGAAGGATAAACCAAAGATCTCAATCGTTTGAACATCCCTGCCCAGGAACTTGCCCAAGACGATCAGCAGGAAAAGGGAGGGGATCGAAAGCATGGCTTCGGTAAAGCGCATCAGGAGCGCATCTACCCAACCGCCATAATAAGCGGCTACGCCTCCCAGAACGGTTCCAACAGAGATCTCGATAACGACCGCCAGAACGCCAACGATCAAGGAGATCTGCCCACCATAGACGGCCCGGCTGAAACCGTCTCGCCCGGTGCTGTCGGTGCCGAGCCAATGTTCGGCTGAAGGCGGCGCTAAGCGCGCTTTCAAATCTACGTAGTTCGCCTTTTCCAGGGGGATGAAAATCGAACCGACGATGATGAAAAGCAATAGAAGACCAATCCCAATCCCACCGCCCAGCGCCATCTTGTGCTTACGGAACCGCCTCCAGATCAATTGCCTGGGGGTCAGCGCGGCGCCGATAGATTCTGCTTTTAGCGTAGAAATGCCGCTTGAGTTCGAGGTATCCGACGACATAGGCTCTCCGATATCACCCCAACCGAATGCGCGGGTCAACGAGGGTATAGACCATATCCGTGATGATCGTGAAAAGAACCACTGCAGTAGAAACGATCAACAGCACGCCGAGCACCACCGGGAAGTCGCCGCGCTGGGCGTATTCCCAGAACAGCCGTCCCATACCGGGCCAGGCAAAAACGGACTCGGTCACCAGCGCGCCGCCGAGCAAATAAGGGATGTCCAATCCGACAATGGTCACAAACGGCAGGGCGGCATTCCGCAAGGCGTGCTTATAGAGCACTGCCCGTTCGGTCAACCCCTTGGCGCGCGCCGTGCGGACATAGTCCATGCCAAGAACTTCCAGGATGCTGGAGCGAATGAAGCGTGAATAGTTGGCCGTTGTGATGATGACTAGCGCCGATACAGGCAAGACCATGTGGCGTACTAACTGGCCCAGATCTTTTGGATCCCAAATATCTGCTCCAGTCGGCATGTAAGGCCAGCCCATCTGTTTGAACTTGACCGCAAAGATCAAGATCAGTCCCAAAGCGATGAAAAAGATCGGCATGGAAAAGCCGATGAATGAAAAGGTCGTGATCAGGTTGTCAAGAAAAGAATATTGCTTGACGGCTGAAATGATCCCCAGTATCAAGGCGACTGTCAGGGTGATGATCTCGGCCGTTACCATGAGTATGATTGTCATTGGCAGGCGTTGGGCAATCATCAATGAAACAGGCTGCTTGGAGAAAAACGAATTGCCCAATTCACCTTGCACAGCCAACCCCAGCCAGCGCAGATATTGCACCGGCAAGGGCCGGTTCAGCCCCAGGCGCTCACGCAGCGCGGCGCGGTCAGCAGGTGACATGTTTGGATTGGTCGCATACTGCGCCAGGGGGTCCGCCGAAAGGCGTGTGAGGATAAAGCACAAGACGGTGATGATTAAAAGAGTGAAGAGGGCTTGGATCAAACGACGTCCCAGGTAAGACCACATGCGCAACTCCTCGGCTTTCTAATGGAATTTGACCAAGTATGCTACAGGCTGGGTTTTGCGTCAATGGTATTCATTAAACGTATCTTCTCAATAATTCGGGGGAAGATGGGGGCGAACCCCCATACCCCAATTATTTGAGAAGATACCATTATACAGTTTTTATATGGCATGAGAGGCAGGGAGATTTCCCTGCCTCTCAATGTCATTCTACAACTTTGACTTGCTACTTGACGTCCCAGACCTCGGCGTTCCAGTCCATGTTGCTGGCGAAGCCGAAGGGGCCGGGCACGAAGCGGTCCACGATGCCGTAGACGTTAGCGCGGGCGTACATCATGATCACATAGTAATTGTCGAAGAAGATGTACTTCTGCACTGCATCAATGGCCACCTTGCGGACGGCCGGATCGGCGGAAGCATTCACTGCCGCCATCAAATCATCCAGGGCGGGATCGCAGAGGTGATAGTTGTTCGTGCCGGACGGGTTGGCCGCGTTCGGGATGGTCGAGCAGGCATAGCTATCCATCACGCCGGTCATGACATCCGGGTAGAAGCCGGTAGTGTAGCCAGCCATGTCGTACTTGCCGAGCGGCATGTTGCCGCCGTCGCTGTAGCTGGCGAAGAAGGTGCCGGCTGGCGTGTGGATCGGCTTGAACTCGATGCCGATCTTGGCTAGGTCGGACTGGACGGCCAGTGCGATGTCCACGCGGATCTGCTTGGTGGTCGTCTCGAAGTTGAAGGACAGCTTGGTGTCCACGCCGTTGCACATACCGTGGCGGATACCGTCCGCGCCGAGGGTGTAGCCAGCCTGGTCGAGCAAGGCTGCGGCCTCGGTTGGATTGTAGGCGTCGGGCGTCAGGCTGGCGTTCGTCCATGACGAGTTCGGCCACTGCGTGGCGGGAACGATTGTCTTGCCAGCCAGCAGGCTATCCACAAACGCCTGGCGGTCGATGCCGAGCGTGATGGCCTTGCGGACGCGGATGTCCTTGAAGGGGCAGAAGCCATCTAAATCGGAGATGCCCTTGCCATCCACGCCAGTGGTGGTGCCCAGGTTGAAGAAGTAGTGCTCGAAGTCAAAACCGGGTTTTACCATCAGGTGGATAACCGGTTCGAGCGCGCCGACGGTCTCGATATCCGACTCGGAGAAGTCCGGATACCAGTCAATATCGCCCGTCTGAAGAGCAGCCAGGGCGGTCTCTGGATCGGGCACAAATTTGATCTGCACCTGATCGAGTATGGGGCGGCCCTTGTAGAAATTCGGGTTGGGCAGCAGTGTCATGTGGTCGCCAGGCACCCACTCGGTGATTATGAATGGGCCGGACGAGATGGTCGGCTGGTGAATGAAGGCGTTGCCTTCCAGGCCGGTCTGCCCTTCGAGAATGTGCTTGGGCAGGATGCCGCCGGAGTTGTTCGGGCCTTGGGTGAAGAGGGTCTGCCACGGCGGGTACAGTTCCGAGAACTTGATCACGGCCGTTTGCTCGTCGGGGGTCTCGATGCTGGCGATCTTGTCATAGCCGACGCGGCTCATCACTGCGTTGCCGGGATCCATGATGGACTCCCAGGTGAACTTCACGTCCGCCGAGGTGAGTGGCGTGCCATCCGACCAGAACAGGCATTCCTTCAGTTTCCAGGTGATGGTCAGGCCATCAGCCGAGACGCCGCCGTTCTCTGCGCTCGGCGCTTCCGCGCCCAGTTCGGCGGCGAAGGCGCCATTCTCGTCCCACTCACCCAAGCCAACGAGAGTCAACTGGGTGATCCAGATCGCATAGGACATCTGGGTGTAGTAGGGAACGATGTTATCCGGTTCCTGGGACCAGGCGCCGGTCACGGACTTGCCGCCTGACGGGAAAGGAATCGGCTCAGTGCCTACGGGTGTGCAGGCTGCCTCGGGAGGCTGGGTGGCCTCAGGCGGTTTGGTGGCCTCAGGCGGTTGGGTAACGGCGGGTGTCGCAGTGGGCTTGGGGGCGCAAGAAGCCAGTGCCAAGCTTACCAGCACCAGTAGCGAGAACAGTAGATAAAATGAACGTTTCACGTTTCTCTCCTCCTACAAAGAGAATGATTGGGATTTGGGTTATGGTTGCCGGTTGCGCAACCATTATCGAGCGAGCGGGACAGTTTTATTAAAACTTGCGATAGACCACCTCCTTTTGCCTACAACGGTAGGTTTCTGGGAATATAGATGCACATTATGGTAGCTGGCAGTACAAGCTTCCATTATGGTAGCTTGTATTGCCAGCTACCATTATACAGCAAATTCATAATAATGCTACGCGCGGAATCCCATGGCCGTGAAGGTTCACAGCCTCAGGATTCGCTGTCCAAACCCCTGCCATTGGCGCGCCGCACTTCGGGCAGGCGCCCTGCGCGGTGATCTGGTAATCCGTGATGGTGTAAGCCAGACGCCGGATGAGGGGATGATTGCACTTCGAGCAACGGGTCGCCTCGTAATCCTCCACCCGTCCCGGCAGGTTGCCGGCATAGACGTGGCGCAGACCGGCCTCCCGTCCGATGTCCGCGGCGCGGAGCAAGGTGTGCGCCGGCGTCGGGTCCGGATCGGTCATCTGGTAATCCGGGTGGAAGGCCGTCACGTGCCAGGGGATGTCTGGCGAAACAGCGGCCAAGAAGCGCGCCGCCTCCCACAACTCCTCGTTACTGTCGTTGAAGCCGGGCACGACCAGCGTCACCACCTCCACCCACAGCCCCATTTCACGCGCCCGCCGGATGTTTTCCAGCACGTTCTTGAGCACCCCGCCCAGCCGACGGTAGTTCTTGTCCTGCATGGATTTCAAATCTACTTTGTAGGCGCTCAGGTAGGGGCGCAAGTATTCCAGGGCTTCCGGCGTGGCGTTGCCGTTGGAGACGTAGACGCACTTCATCCCGGCCGCTACTGCCTCTTTGAAAATAGCCACCGCCCACTCGCTGGTGATCAGTGGCTCGTTGTAAGAGGAGGCAACCAATTCTGCGCCCATGCGCCGCCCGAAGGCTACGATCTGCTGTGGCGTGATCTTGCGAATGAAGTTGATGAAATCATCCACCTCCGGGTCGCGCAACGCCTGCGAGGTCAACCAATTTTGGCAGAATCCGCAATGGAAGTCGCAGCCCAACATGCCGAAGGTCAACGCGGTCGCGCCGGGCAGCACGTGGAAGAACGGCTTTTTCTCGATCGGATCGGCTTGCAGACCGGCCACGTAGCCCCACGGGACGCGCAGCCTGCCATCCGGGTTGAAGCGCACCTGGCAGATGCCGCGTCTACCTTCCCGAATGAGGCAGCGATGGCCGCAAGCCGTGCAGCGCACTGCGCCGTCTTCCTGCTTCTCGTAAAGTTCCCCCTCAATCGTCAAATTGTCCAGTATCTTCGCCAATGCCACCATCTCAGGCTGCCTTCAACCATCAGCCATCAGCTATCTGACATTCGTCATCGTCATTTATAATACACAATTATGATAACCCTGGCAATACAGGCCGGAGGCGAATCCAGCCGCATGGGAAAGGATAAAGCCCTCCTGCCCTTCCTGGGCCACCCGCTAATTCTGCGGGTGGTGGACCGTCTCGCCGCGTTCGCGGACGAGGTCGTCGTCACGGCCAACAACCCGGCCGACTATGCTTTCCTCGGCCTGCTGCTCTTCGCGGACCTCCTGCCTGGTCGCGGCGCCCTGGGTGGACTCTACACTGCGATAAACGTCGCCAAACACCCGCTGGTGGCCGTCGCGGCCTGCGACATGCCCTTTGCCAGCCGCGCCCTCTTCGAGTACGAACGCGACCTACTCATCGAAACGGGTGCGGATGTGGTCATCCCATCCTCCGCCGAGGGTTTGGAACCGCTGCACGCCGTCTATCGGCGCGCGACCTGCCTGCCTGCGATTCAAGACGCGCTGATGGCGGGCGAGTGGATGCTGATCGCCTGGTTCCCGAAGGTAAGGGTCCGCACGCTCACGCCCGCAGAGACGGCTCGACACGATCCGCAAGGTTTGGCTTTCTTGAACCTGAACACCCCCGAAGAATTCCGCCAGGCCGAACGCCTTGCAACGGAATTGGCGACTTGATTGATCTATTGGGGTGATCTATTTCTTTCCCCTCTTGCCTCTTGCCCCATGATACGCCGGTGCGGTGATCGCATAGATCGTGCACAGGCGTGCATCCAGCATCCGCGAGCGGATTCTGGCATCTATCTCTTCGAGCGTTTCGGCGGTGGTGATGACGGTCGGCAGTTCGGCGTTGTAGCGGTAGTTGAATAACTGGTAGAGTTTTTCGCGCACCCAGGTACTCACCGACTTCGTGCTAAGATCGTCCAGGATCAGTAATGGCGCAGTGCGGATTTCGTCGAAGCGGCGGTCGTAACTAACAGTGCTTGTGGGGCTGAAAGTGGCGCGCAGGTGGTCGAACAGATCTGGCGCGGTGACGAAGAGTGGCTGGTCGCCTAGATCGGTGCGGGTGTTGGCGATAGCGGCGGCCAGATGCGTCTTGCCGCAGCCGTAGGGACCGGTAATCACCAGCCAGCCCTTCGGTTTGCGGGCGAAATCCGTGGCGGCTTTGAGCGCTTTTTCCAGCGACTTGAGTGTGTCGGGGGATAAACCTTCCTCACCTCGGTCGTCGAAATTGACAAATGTCTTGCTCGCATGCAAGTCGAGCGAGGAAAGTTCGTGGTGGCCCTTGTCGTCGGTCGGTCGACGATAATCAGGAGCGGGGATATTTTTTTTGCTGACCAGTTCCGGGTCCGTGAGGCGTGAGCGGATGCGTTCCTCGATATCATCCAGCGGTACGTTGGTCGTCACCACCAGCGGCAATTTGTTGATATAGCGATAGTTCACAATCTGGAACAGTTTTTCCTGCGCCCAGGCGGTGGCGTTCTGCGTGCCGAAGTCGTCCAGCACCAACAAAGGCGCATTGCGAATTTCATTGAAGCGATCTTCGAAAGTCGTGTCCTCGCTATTGAAGGAAAAACGCAGCAGGTCGAGCAGGTCAGGGACGGTCAGGAACAGCGTAGGCACACCCATGCCGACGGCGAAATTGGCGATGGCAGCTGCCAGGTGGGTCTTGCCGCAACCGTAACCGCCCATCAGCAGCAGCCAGCCCTTGAGCGAGGCGGAGTACTGGCGGGCGGTATTGTATGCCTGTTCCAGTATATCTGCATTTTTTCCCAAGTTGATCCGGCCGCGTGGCTGAAAGGTCTCGAAGGTCAGTTCTTTGAGTTCGTCAAGGTGGCTCAGGGAAAAGAGCCGCTCCCGCACCGCGCGCATCACGTCCGCCTGGCGGCAGGTGCAAATTTCCAGCTTGCCGAAATCGGGGTGGCCGAGCGGCAGGTCGCGGCGCAGGTAACCGGCCCCGTGACAATGGGGACAGTTCGGGTCGCCGAGGGCTTCGATGAGCCGCTCAATGTTCGATGTACTCGGCGTACTCGCCTTCGACGTACCGGCGGCCATCTTCTTTAGCGTTTTGTCTATCTTGCTTTTTGGCATGGCCTTCCACCTTCCAGCGTTTCAAAATGGCTTCCACATAACGCCAGTTGCGCTTGTTATTCTTGACGGCGATCTCCAGCGCCTCGGCCACCCACTCCGGCGCATAGGTCTGCTCGGCGTCTTTCAGGGCGTCGGCGATGAGAGGCGTCAGCGGGCCGATGTTTTCCTCGTATAGCTTGAAAATATTGGGGCGTTCCGCTGGAGGCGTAGAGGGAGGACGCATGGCGGCGCGCCATTCCCCTTTTTGCATGGACTCGGCTGCGGCGCGGCCGCGCGGCGTGTTTAGGAAATAAAAGACGCCCGAGTCATTCTCTACCCCTCGATCATCGCCTCGGGGCGACGCCCTGAGCAGGCTGCCGCGCTGGACAGCTTCTTCCAAGGCTGCATCCAGCGCCTCGACTGCCGCCTCGCCTTCGCTTCGCTCGGCTCGGCGTTCGCTCGGCGCTTGCAGGCCGCGCATGAAGTCGGCATCCTCGGCGAACTCATTGCGGCACAGGAAGTGCGCCCCGCCTTCCATGTGCGTGATGCGCCACAAGGCATACAGCGTGACCTTCAACTCAGCCAGGTCGTCTATCTCGTTCAACAGCTTGCGGAAGAACGAGTCGGGCACCTGGGTGAAGGTTTCGGAGCCGGTGAAACCCTGGAACTTGTTCATGCTCTGAGATGGTAGCCGCATGGCTACCCCTATTGGCTATCCTCACCCGGCGGCTCTTCAGGCGGTTTCGTTTCGCGACGTGATTTGGCCGCTCGCGGAGATTCTGTGAAGTCAATGGTGCGCGTGGCCGCGTTCTCGAACTTTGCCAGCGTGCTGCGGAAGATGAGTTCGATGCTGCCGGTCGGGCCGTTGCGGTGCTTGGCGATTATGATCTCGGCCACGTTCTGTTTGACCGTATCCTTCTCGTATTGGTCTGGGCGGTAGATGAACATGACCACGTCTGAATCCTGTTCCAAGGATCCAGATTCTCTCAAGTCCGAGAGTACCGGGCGCTTGTCAGTGCGCTGCTCGACGGCGCGGGAGAGCTGGGCGGCGGCCAGCACGGGTACGTTCAGCTCGCGTGCCAGCACCTTGAGATTGCGCGAGATATACGAGACTTCCTGCACGCGGTTCTCGGTGCGGACATCGCCGCCCATCAGTTGCAGGTAGTCCACCAGCACCAGGTCGAGGCCGAATTCCATGTGCAGGCGGCGGCACTTCGTCCGCAGTTGCAGTGGGGAGATGGCAGGCGTATCGTCCAGGAAGATGTGCGTGTCGGACAGCACTTCGACCGCCTGGGTGAAGAGCGGCCACTCGTCCTGGTTTAGCTTTCCGGTGCGCAGACGCTGGGAATCGATCCCAGTCTCCTGCGCCACCAGGCGTTGGACCACCTGTTCGTTGGACATCTCCAGCGAGAAGATGGCGACGTGTTTCTTGTGCAGCATGGCGGCGTTCTTGGCCGCCGATAGCAGGAAGCCAGATTTTCCCTGACCGGGGCGGCCGGCGATGATGAGGAAATCGGAGGCCTGCATACCGGTGAGCATCCGGTCGAGGTCGATGAAGCCGGTTGGGACGCCGAAGATTTCCTCCGGGCGGCGGGCCAGCTCGTCAATCCGGTCGTAGTACTCGCTCAACACCACGGAGATCGGCTGGAGGTCGTGACGCAGTCGCCGTTGGCTGACGTCGAAAACCGATTTTTCGGCTTCCACCATCACCTGTTCGACGCTCTCGTGCTCGTCGTAGGCCAATGTGGCGATCTGGTTGGCGGCGTTGAGCATCCGGCGGCGGATGGCGGCCGCCTCCACCATGTGACCGTAGGCCTCGGCATGGAGCGAAGTGGGCACCTGGTTGAGCAGAGCGGTCAGGTAGGCCGGGCCGCCGATCTCGCCCAATTGTCCGGCGCGGTCGAGTTCCTCAGTGACGGTCAGGATGTCGAGCGGGGTGCGTTGCTCGTGCAGACGGGTGAAGGCCTCCCAGATCCAGCGGAGGCGGTGGATGTAGAAATCGTCCGCCTGCAGGAACTGGGCCAGGTCGTAATACACCTCCGGGTTAATCAACACGGCCCCCACAACAGCTTCTTCGGCTTCTCGGTTGTGGGGGATGGTGGGCGTCGAGGGGAAGCTCCCTGTTGGGGGGAAGGAAATCCCTTCGACAGGCCCCTCGATAGGTTCAGGGTTTCGGCTCAGGGCAGGCTCTTCGGGAGGCGGCAGGTCGCTCATCGAATCCTATTTCTTGGGTTTTTCCTTGGGCTTGTCTTTCGGTTTGTTCTTGTCATCATGGTCATTTTTCTTGTTGTCTAGTTGACTCAAGAAATCCTCGAATACCGACAGGCGTCCATCGTCTGCTCCTACGCTTTTCACCTGGCGGGCGGAAGTGACGGAAGGCGGAGGTTCTTCCTGCTGCATGTCTCGCTCCGGGAAGATGCTGGCGGCCTCCATGACCGCGCCGCCGACCAGGATCGGGACGTGCGCCCGCACGGCCAGGGCGATGGCGTCCGAGGGGCGCGAGTCAATGTTGACGGTCTTGCCATCCACTTCGGCGACGATGTTGCCGTAGAAGATGTCATCGCGCAGCGAGACGATCTCGACGCGCATTAGCAAGGCGTCGAAGGTGGTGAAGACGTTCTTGAGCAGATCGTGGGTCAACGGGCGGACCATCTCCACCTCTTGCAAAGCGACGGTGATGGCTTCGGCTTCGTACGGCCCGACCCAGACGGGCAGGTAGCGCTCGACTTCTTTCTGGCGCAAGATGACGATACGCTGGGGTGACATCAGGCTGACGCGCACGCTGTCAATCACAACTTCGACCATGTCAGGCATAACAGGCTCCACGGATACCGAATAAAGGTAATGTTAGTATCATCTCAATAAACTGGGAGCGGGGGTTGTGCGGGCGGCTTCGCACCCTTCGGGTATGCTTCGCGACCGCCCGCACAACCCCCATCCTCCCCTACTATTGAAAAGACACTAATGTTATTCTATCACGGCGTGAGGGGTGATGCAATAAAAAAGTTCTTACCTATGGCCGTGAATCACTTCCCGCGCATCATCCCTGCCGCATCCAGCGTTTGACCGCTTCCACGGGCGGCTCGTGATTTTTCATGGCATCCAGCAGCGCGCCAGGGTCCGAGGCGCATAGCAGGCTCTTCCGGTGTTCTGGGAAGACGAAGCCCTCCTTTTCAGCCCGGTCGAGCATGGCCAGCAGCGGGTCGAAGTAGCCGCCCACGTTCAGCAATCCAACCGGCTTGGCATGGACGCCGATCTGCGCCCAGGTCAGCGTCTCGAACAGTTCGTCCAGTGTGCCGTACCCGCCTGGCAGGGCGATGTAAGCGTCGGCCAGCTCGTACATGCGCGCCTTGCGCTGGTGGATGAGCGGGGTGACTTCCATGCGCGTGACGCCGGGATGCGCCAGGGCGGGCGTGTTCATGCTCTCCACGATCACGCCGATGACCTGGCCGCCGCTTTCTAGGACCCCGTCCGCCAGTGCGCCCATCAGCCCGGTGCGCCCGCCGCCGTAGATCAGCGTTAAGCCGCGCCGGGCCAGGGTCTCGCCCATTTGACGCGCCGCGAGCAGATAGTCCGGGTGGACGTGGTCAGCCGAGCCGCAGTAAACGCAGATGGATTTCATGGATGTTTCCTCCACCTAGCCCCCATCCCCCCTTCCCTTGTAGGGAAGGGAGCCAGGGGGATAGGTTCGACATAGTATACTGCTATCCTTCCCAAGTCGAACAGGTTAGAGTTGCATTAGACCCGCCGCCATGCGCTTGACTTCAGGATAGAATGCGGCATAGAATAGTAATGTGAAAGTATAGCGGTATGGATTATAAAGACTATTACAAGATTCTTGGCGTCAAGCGTAACGCCAGCGCGGATGAGATCAAGCGTGTTTACCGTAAACTGGCGATGCAGTACCATCCGGATCGCAACCCGGGGGATAAACGCGCCGAAGAACGATTCAAGGAAATTAACGAAGCCTACCAGGTTTTGAGCGACACCCAGAAGCGTTCCCGTTACGACCAGCTTGGCGATTCGTACTCGCACTGGCAGCAAAGCGGCGCGCCAGGCGGATTCGACTGGTCGCAGTGGTTTAGCTCCGAAGGGCAGGGGTTCGGCAGCCAGCCTAGATCGGGCGGAACAACGGTGCAATACGGTGATCTCAATGATCTCTTCGGCGATGGCATGTTCTCGGACTTCTTTCGTGCCATCTTTGGCGGGATGGGCACCGGCCCCGTTTCACGCGGACGTGGACGCCAGCGTACCGCACCTGCCTATCAACAACCAGTGACCATCAGCCTGCGCGAGGCCTATGCGGGTACAAGCCGCCAAATCAAGATGGATCACCGCCGCATCGAGGTAACGATCCCGGCCGGCGCGCGTAGCGGGACGAAGGTGCGCGTCGCCGGTGGCGTTCCGGCCGGGCCAGGTAGTCAAGCAGGCGACCTCTATCTGGTGCTGGAAGTCGCCGCCGCCCCGAACTTCGAGCGGCAGGGCGACGATCTCCACACCCAGATTGGCGTCAATGTCTTTACCGCCATACTGGGCGGAGAGGTTCAGGTGGACACCTTGAGCGGCAGGGTGATCCTGACCATCCCGCCCGGCACCCAGCCGGAACAGGTTTTCCGCCTGGCCGGACGCGGCATGCCGCAGTTGAAGAATCCGCAGGTCAAAGGCGACCTGTTCGTACGCGTCAAAGTCCAAGTGCCGCTCCAGCTCAATGCCAAACAAAAGACCTTGCTGGAAGAGGCGGCGCACCTGAAATAATAGTAGCTCTTCGAGCTACCAATATGGAGAATAAGTTATGAATATGAAAGGGAAAGCAACTTTACTTGTATTCCTCTCTGTGCTGGTGCTTACGTTGATGGCCTGCCAGATTACCGGCCTTATCCCGTTCCAACTGACTGCTTCGCCGACTGCTGCACCCCAGACAACCCTGGCACCCCTTCCCGGTGGCCAGACCGACCTGGTCAGCCAGCAGGATCGGATGGTGGCGATCTATGGCCAGATCAGCCCAGGCGTGGTGACGATCCAGACCTCCCAGTCGGATGGCACGCCGGTCGGCCTCGGCTCCGGCTGGGTCTACAGCGCCGACGGCTACATCGTGACCAACCAGCATGTCGTAGAAGGGGCGGACAAGGTCGAGGTGGACTTCCCCTCCGGCGATAAGGCCTTCGGGAACGTGGTGGGCACCGACCTGGATTCTGATCTGGCCGTGATCAAGGTGGATGTCCCTGCGGCGGTATTGCATCCGCTCACTTTGGGTGATTCTGACCAGCTCAAGGTCGGGCAGATCGTGGTAGCCATCGGCAATCCATTCGGGCTGAACGGCACGATGACGACCGGCATCGTCTCTGCCCTGGGCCGGGCTCTTCAATCGAACCGCCAGGCGCCGGGCGGAAGCGGTTCTTACTTCTCGGCCGGCGACATCATCCAGACCGACGCGGCGCTCAATCCCGGCAACTCGGGCGGGCCGCTGCTGAACCTGAACGGCGAGGTGGTCGGCGTGAACCGCGCCATCCGCACGACCAGTACCACCACGAGCGGCGATCCGACCAACTCAGGGATTGGTTTTGCCATCTCGATCAATATCGTCAAGCGGGTCGTGCCATATTTGATCCAGGATGGGAAGTATGATTATCCCTATTTGGGCATCACTTCCATTGACGATTTGCCGCTTCAATATCTCCAGGAATTAGCGCTGACGCAATATACCGGGGCCTATGTCACCAGTGTGACACCCGGCAGCCCGGCGAACCAGGCTGGGGTGCGCGCCGGTACACAGGCGACCAGCATTCAAGGCCTGGAGGCCGGTGGAGACCTGATCATTGCGATTGATGGTCATACCGTGCTGCATTTCGATGATCTGCTCAAATACCTGTTTAATAATAAGTCGCCCGGCGAAACGGTCGTGTTGACCGTTCTGCGCGGCGATCAGCAGGAGGATCTGACCTTGACCCTGGGCAGGCGCCCTTGATATTCTGGAAGGAGGTAGAACGCCGCTTTCTTAGCCGGAAACTCTGATTCACCCGGCCAGACCGGTCATCCTTCTGGATGATCGAAAATTCCACAGGAGGTTAACATGATCGCTGATCGCGAACTGCAGGAATTGCTCAATTTTTCCAGCCCAGAGACGGTACTCAGCGTTTACCTGAATACTGATCCAGTGGAGGGCAATGCCGAAGCGCTCAAGCTGCGCTTACGCAGTATGCTCGAGGTGGTTAGCCTGCCAGAAGATAAGGCCGCAGTATTGGAATACTTTGAACACGCGCGCGAATGGAAAGGACGCAGTGTAGCGATCTTTTCCTGTACGGCGCGTGATTTTTTCCGCGCCTACCCGCTAGCTGTGCCGTTGCGCAGCCGGGTGCGGGTGGGGGATCATCCCCACGTCAAGCCGCTGGCCGATCTTCTGGACGTCTTCGGCGCCTATGGCGTGGCGCTGGTTGACAAGCAGGGCGCGCGGCTGTTTTTGTTTCACCTTGGGGAGCTGATCGAACAGGAAGGTGTTTTGGGCGAGGCAGTCCGTCACACCAAGCGCGGCGGGGCTTCGAGCGTCCGGGGGCAGCGTGGCGGCACAGCCGGGCAGACGCGTTATTCGGAGGAGGTGGTTGCCCGTAACATCAAGGACGCGGTGGAATTTGCCGTCCGTTTTTTCGAGGAGAACCGGGTGCGCCGTATCCTGATCGGCGGCACGGACGATAACGTGGCACAGTTCCGCACCTATTTGACCAAGGCCTGGCAGAGTCTGGTGGTGGGCACTTTCCCGATGAGCATGACGGCGAAACATACCGAGGTGTTGGCCCGTGCGATGGAAATCGGTCAGCAGGCCGAACGTCGCCGCGAGGCGCGGTTGGTGGATGAGGTCATCACCAAAGCAGCCAAGGGCGCGGGCGGCGTCGTCCGCCTGGATGAGACATTGAGCGCGGTCCACGAGGGGCGCGTCCAGACCCTGATCGTGCAAGAGGGCTACCAATCAGCCGGTTATCAGTGCGCTGGCTGTGGCTACCTGACCACGCAGGAACTGGATGCCTGCCCCTTCTGTAGCAAGGATTTTGCCCGGATCGAGGATGCGGTCGAGATGGCCGTTCGCAAGGTGATGCAATCCGGCGGGGATGTGGAGATCGTGCGCGATAATCCCTCACTGGAAAAAGTGGGGATTGGCGCGTTGCTGCGATATTGAAAAAGAGTAGGGCGGGATCCAATCCCGCTACACGGTGGACTGAAAAAAGGTCAAAATCACGAAGGTACAAAGACTCGAAGGAAAGTGATTCTTTGTGCCTTCTTGTAATCGAGGTGATGCTATGGATTATTCTTGTATCTTTGCCAGGAGGGCAAAGCCCGACGAAGCAATCCCCCCTGTTTACGCAAATCGTTCTTCCTTCCAGACATCCGCGCTGTTGTGATATCCCGCCTGTTCCCAAAAGCCCAAACGGTCCTGGCGCATGAACTCCAGCCCGCGCAGCCATTTGGCGCCCTTCCAAAAGTAGGGCGCTTTGATTTCCTCGTGGCCGGGGATGGCGCCAACCACCCCGCGCAAGGGAGAGCCATGATCGGGCGTGAGCGGCTCGCCGTTGAAGTGGGTCGCTAATAAGAAGTTATCCTGCAAGACCACCTCGAGCGGCAAATTAACAGTGAAGCCATACTCGGTGTGCTGCATGACGAACCTGGCGCTCGGCAGGGGTTTGATCAGACCCTGCTCGACCAGCATTCGCACCGAAACACCTTCCCAAACGGTATCGAACTTACTCCAGCGCGTCACGCAATGGATATCTATGTTGATTTTGGCGTGCGGCAGTTCGTTGAACTCAGCCCATGTCCAGTGCGCTTCCTTCTCGACCTCGCCCCAGACGCGGAAATCCCACGTCGCCGGATTGAAGGGCGGCACCGGCCCGTAGTGCAGGACAGGGAACTTGAGCGTCAGCGCCTGGCCGGGGGGCAGGCGGCCTTCATCGCCGACGCGTTCCTCTTCTTTGCGGCGGTCAGGGCCTTCGAAGGTGAGCATAAGTAGAGTACTCCTGTCCGAATTATAACACGCCTGTGAAATCCACATTACGGTATAATTTCCTCGTGTCCCGTATCTGTATTATTCCCCAAGCCTCCAATGTGGGGGGTGTCACTTCCTTCCAGCAGAAGCTCACCATAGGTTTGGCGCGGCGCGGCGTGGAGGTCAGTCATGACCTCGGCGACATGCCCTATGAGACCGTGCTGCTGACCAGTGGCACGCGTCAGCTATTGGGGTTGTGGCAGGCCAAACAGCGCGGCATTCCCATCGTCCAGCGGCTGGATGGGGTCAATTGGATCCATCGCCAGCGGCGCACGGGCTGGCGTCACTTCCTGCGCGCCGAGTATGGCAACCGGCTGCTGGCCTTCGTCCGCGCTCGCATCGCCAGCCGGATCGTCTACCAGTCCGAGTTCGTGCGCGGCTGGTGGGAGGACTGGTTCGGCGCGGGGCGCGTCCCGAGCGTTGTCATCCACAATGGTGTGGATTTGCAGATATATTCACCGGTGGGCCAGATTGCCAATTTGCCCTACAGATTGCTGGTCGTGGAAGGCAGCTTGGGCGGCGGGTATGATTTGGGATTGGAATGGGCTGTCCGGCTGGCAGAACTGTTGACCGAGAAGCACAAGATTCCGATGGAATTGATGGTCGTCGGCCGCCTCTCCTCAGATCTTCAGTCTGCCTGGCAGAACCGCAGCCGCGTGCCCATCCTGTGGGCCGGGATCGTGCCCGGCGAGCGCATCCCAGAGATTGACCGCTCGGCGCACCTGCTCTTTTCGGCTGACCTGAACTCGGCCTGCCCGAACTCGGTTATCGAGGCGCTGGCCTGTGGCCTACCGGTCGTGTCCTTCAGCACCGGCGCTTTGCCGGAACTTGTGACCGGCGATGCCGGCCGCCTGGTCCCATACGGCGGCAACCCCTGGCGGATTGATCCTCCCGATCTGCCCGGCCTGGCTGCGGCTGCGGCGCAAATTCTTCAGGATATGCCGCGCTTCCGAGCCGCGGCGCGGGCGCGCGCCGTGGATGCGTTTTCGTTAGGGAGGATGGTTGATAATTACCTGGAGGCCTTGCTATGAACGATCCTGAAGTTCTTGCTTTTCTACAAAAGCATTTGCAATCCATTCAAGAAAATGACCTAAAAACTTATCATGAGACCACCGCCGAAGGCCTGACCTTATACGAATGGTGGGTCACGCCGCACCGCATTGACGGCATCCCTTTTCATGATTTCATGATGAGTGCCAATGCAAAGCAGGGCACGGTCTTCGGCGTGGAGGGGCGGGAGAAAGATGAGACCCCTATCCGCATTGACCTCTCGAACCTGCACATTCAACGCTATGGGGATGCTGCTATTGCCAGTTACACGCTGCTGGTCAGCACCGCCCTGCCCGAAGGCGTGCGAGTGGCTTCCCACAACGAAAGCCGTGTGATGGTCAAAGTGGATGGCGTGTGGAAGGTTGTCCATGTGCATAAATCTCCGGCCTGGAATGCGCCACACGTAAGTAACCAGTAATCAGTCATCAGTGATCGGTTCTTAGACCGGTAACTGGTCACTGATAACTGGTAAGCGATCACTGGCAACCGATGACTAACCCTCTAATTTCTCTCGCTGCTTTTACCGCCCGGATTTTGCCCACACCTGTCAAACAGGCTGTTTACAAGATCGGTCCGCTGGCGCGCTGGATACGCGGCTCGCTGAATAAGGCCGCTCCAACTGGATTGACTCCGGTCATAGTCGCGGCGGGCGGCCTGGCCGGGTTCACGCTCTTGCTCGACATGCAGACCGAGAAGGATTACTGGCTGGGCACCTATGAGGATGAATTGGAAGCAGCCTTGCGCGACCTGGTCAAGCCCGGCATGGTCGCCTACGATGTCGGCGCGAACATCGGCTACGTGACTTTGCTCCTGGCACGTGCCGTAGGAGAGAGGAGCCATGTCTTCGCCTTCGAAGCCCTGCCATCCAACGTCGAGCGGCTGCGCACCAACATTGGACTTAACAGCATGCAGGCGCGGGTGACGGTCGTCGCCAGGGCGGTGGGAGCAAGCTCAGCCTCCGTCCGCTTCCTGGTGCACGAATCGGGGGGCATGGGAAAGGCCGAAGGGTCGGCTGGACGCGCAGGCCAGTACGAGTCGTCAATTACCGTTCCGGGAATCTCACTGGACGAGTTCGTCTATGGCCAGGTCAATCCCCCTCCGCAGGTCATCAAAATGGACATCGAGGGCGGGGAGGTACTGGCCCTGCCTGGGATGCGCCGCCTGCTGGTGGAGGCGCGTCCGCTGATGTTGATGGAGCTGCACGGCCCGGAATCAGCGCGGGCGGCCTGGGATGCGCTGACCGCCGCCGGGTATCAGATTTGCTGGATGAAGCCTGGTTATCCGCCGGTGCCTTCGCTGGAGGCACTGGACTGGAAGGCTTATCTCATTGCAGAACCGAAACCCCTCAATCCTGCCTCTCTCCCGCTTGCCCCCTCCGGGAGTGCTTCGCGAGGAGAGGGGGTGAGGGAGAGTGGTTGAGAATGCAAAAAAGCCCTGCTCTTCTCTCGAAAAACAGTGGGGATTGGCTCTACCTGGGCCTGGTTTTGTTCTTCATCCTGACGATTGCTTTCTTATTACTGGTCACGCCCAACGATTACTGGTGGTACGTGCGCATCGGGCGGGACACGTTGCAGTCTGGCGCGGTTCCTACCGTTGACGCCTTGAGTACCACCCAGGCTGGCTCGCTGGTGGTTTACCACTCCTGGCTTTCGGCGGTGCTTTTCTGGCTGCTCTACTGCGCCGGAGGCTTCCCGTTGACGGTGCTGGCACGCGGAGTATGCCTCGCCCTGGCTTACGCGCTGATCTGGCGCCTGGCGCGCCGGGCCGGGAGCGGCGCGAAGCTGGCCAGCCTGCTGACCCTGTTGGCGGCGCTGGCTTCCTTCAACAACTGGTCCATGCGCCCGCAGATTTTTGCATACCCACTTTTTACGCTCGCGTTGTGGGCATTATACCGTTGGCAGCAAGGGGAAGGAAAAATAGCTTGGCTGCTGCCGGTTGCCAGCCTGCTGTGGGTCAACCTGCACGGCTCGTTTGTCATGCTATTTCTGTTGGCAGGAGCCGCGCTGGTCTTCGGCGCGGGTAATCGCAAAGAGCTTGTTCTGGCGCTGGGAGCCTCGCTCGCTGTGACCCTGGTCAACCCGCGTGGCTTCGGCGCGTGGACGTACGTGGTTACCTCCTTGAGCGCCCCCTCCAGCCAGGTGTTCAGCGTAGAGTGGAGTCCACCGATTAACACTGGCTGGCAGATGAACCTGTTTTTCATCTGGCTGCTGGGCTTCCCTTTCCTGGCGGCTTTCTCGCCGCGCAAGCTCTCCCGCCTGGAATGGGTTTGGTTCCTGGGCTTTGGCCTGCTTGCACTATGGGGCGAGCGGTACGTCATCTGGTTCGTCTTGATCTTGACTGTACTGACAGCTTCTTTGGTGGCCGAATGGGGCCAAAGATGGCTGGACCGCCCGCGCCGGGGTGGAATCCCAGCTTTAGATTTCTCGCTGGCGATCCTGTTCATCGTCATGCCGCTGGCTGTTCTGCCAGGCCTGCGCGAGGGCTGGTGGGACAAGGCTCCAACTCCGCTCGAAAATACGCCTGTCCAGGCAGTGGAATGGCTGGCGAGGCACCCCGAATTGCCCGGCCCGCTGTGGAGTGAGATCGGCTTTTCGAGTTACCTCGAATTCGCTTTGCCCTCCCGTCCGACCTGGATAGACACCCGTTTCGAGGTCTTCCCGGTGGAACAATGGGAGCAATACCGGGCGATCAACAGAGGCGAGTGGAACTGGCAGGCGCTTCTGGACGAGGCGGCGGTCAATTTGCTGATGGTTTCGAAGAGCGAGCAGCCGCGCCTGCTTTCCGCGCTGGAGGCCTCTCCGGCCTGGTGTCCTGTCTACCGTGACGAGGTGGCGGTCATCTATCAGCGGAATACAAGTGATTTGTGCGGGGGAAAATAATATGCGAGGTTACGCCCAGGCCGGCCTGGCTGGGGAATTAATTCCCCGGCTCATCGTTCCCAAGTTGGCTAAAGCCGAATGGCGTGGACAGCCGGGTTCACCCGGCTTTGGGGAAAGTGCAAGGTTTTGGAAAAAAGAATGGACGACGATCCTTATCCTGTTCTTGTTTTTCCGCATCCTGTATTCACTCCTGGGCGTCCTCGAAGCCTCCGGCCCGGATCCAGAGCCGCTGTCCGGTGGGCCGGTCTATGAGGCTGCCGCCACGCTTCTCAAGCAAGGCACGGTCTCTCACGCGCTGGTCAACGTCTGGTTCCGCTGGGATACGGTCTGGTACCTCAAGATCGCCGCTTTTGGTTACAGCCCCCAGGACGGCACGCTTGCCTTCATGCCGCTCTATCCCTGGTTGGTGCGCGGCCTGGGCGCTCTGACTGGAAATTACCTGCTCGCGGCGCTGATCATATCCAACCTGGCTTGCCTGCTCGCGCTGCTCCTGTTCTATGAGGTTGCTCTTGGCGAAGGAAGGGACAAAGAAACTGCCCTCCAGGCAACCTTTTTCCTTATCCTTTTCCCTTCTTCCTTCTTCCTTTATACTGCCTACACCGATTCGCTTTTCCTGGCGCTGGCGCTCGGGGCCTGGCTTTTTGCCCGGCGCGGGAACTGGCTGGCGGCCGGCCTGCTCGCATCACTGGCCACCCTCTGCCGCCTGCAAGGCGCGCTGTTGAGCCTTGTATTGCTATGGGCTTTATTAGCTGGCTGTGGATTTAACGCGAATTACGCGAATGGACGAATTGCGCGAATAAAAACCAACTTTGTGACCCTTTGTGTCCTTTGGTTCAAAAAGCTAAAAAAGCCGGATTGGTTAGCGGTCTTCCTTCCTGCCCTGACCTTCGCTGCCTATACCCTCTGGCTGCGGCTGACTGGTTGGGGTTCCATCCCGGCCACGCTCGAAACGCACTGGGGCATCCGCACAGTTATGCCGTGGACGGGCTTCGGGCTGTTCCTGCAAAGGCTGGTCGGCGGGCAGCGCGTTTTCATTGACTACGTTGACCTGACACTCTTCCTCGTGATGTTGGTGCTCCTGGTCGTCGGCCTGTTCCGCCTCGATCCCACCCTCTCGCTTTACAACTTCCTGACCCTATTGCTGTTCTTCATGCGCGGCACGCCGCCCCACTTGTTGGATAGCTTTAGCCGTTACTTCCTGACCTTGTTCCCCGCGTTTATAATGGTAGCGCAGTTAGCTACCATTACCATTGGTAGTCTTCGTAACCGCATTTTGCGGATGGTTCTCTGGTCGGTCTCGATCGGTTTGCAGATTTTCCTGGTAATTGGTTTCTTGGATTGGAGATGGATCGCGTGACAACTCGCTTTCCTGGCCGGTTGGGAGTCCAGCAGCGCGTCCTGCCGCTCTACCGCGTCCCCTTCTTCGACGCCCTGGCTGCTGTCTGCGACGGCGGCCTGAGTCTCTTTGCTGGTATGCCGCGCCCCGACGAAGCCATCGCAACCTCCGACCAATTACGTTTCACGCATTATGGTAGCCTGAAACCGGGCTACCATTACGTTTTGGCGCGCAACCTCCATCTCTTGCGCGGCCCCCTTTATCTTTGCTACCAACGCGGCCTGCTCGACTGGCTGGACGACTGGCAACCGGACGCGCTCATCGTGGAAGCCAATCCGCGCTATCTTTCGACTCCGGCGGCCTTGAACTGGGCGAAGCGGATGAACATCCCTGTGATTGGCTGGGGGCTGGGCGCGCCGCCGCTTTCGGGACCCTTATCCGCTGCGCGCCAGAATGGGCGTTTGCGCTTCCTGAGCCGCTTCGACGCCCTCGTCACCTACAGCCGACGCGGTGCGGACGAGTACGACTCCCTCGGCTTCCCCCCCGACAGGATTTTCGTTGCCCCGAATGCCTCCGCCCCGCGTCCCTCTGTGCCCCCGCCCCCGCGCCCTCCTGCCTTTGACGGAAGACCTACCGTGGTATTCGTCGGTCGCCTCCAGGCCCGCAAGCGCGTAGACGATCTGCTGCGCTCCTGCGCCTCGTTGCCTGAAATGATGCAGCCGCGCCTGGTCATCGTCGGCGAGGGGCCGGAGCGCGAAAAATTGGAGAGCCTGGCAAAGATAGTTTACCTGCGCGCTGAATTCGTCGGCCCGAAATTCAAGGATGAACTTGCTCCTTACTTTTCCGCCGCGGACCTGTTCGTCCTGCCCGGCACGGGCGGACTGGCAGTGCAGGAGGCCATGTACTACGGCCTGCCGGTCGTCATGGGCCAGGGCGATGGCACCAATGACGATCTCGTCCGTCCCGCCAACGGCTGGCAGATTTCATCGGACGATCCCGGCGCGCTGAAAGATGCACTCCGCGCGGCACTCTCCGACGCTCCACGCTTGAGGGCAATGGGCGCCGAATCCTACCGCATCGTGGCGGAGGAGATCAACTTGGAGAAGATGGTGGAAGTGTTTGTGGATGTTCTGGCGTTCTGCTCTGGCGTAGTTCGCCGCGCGTGAGCAGGAGGACCGCAGCCAGGATCAACCCGCCGCCCAGCAGGGTGACGGGCGGGAGAGCCTCGCCGAAGAGCAACGCGGCCAGCAATACCGTGACGACCGGCTCGAGGGTGGAAAGCATCGAGGCGTCCGTTGGTCCAATGCGTTTGAGTCCCGCCAGGAAGGTCGCGACCGGAATGACCGTGGCGATGAGAGTCACGGCAGCAAGGGCCAGCCAGCCCGCGCTTGTGACCGGCCAGTGTGGGCCGTTGATGGCTGTCAGCGCGCCGTAGACGATTCCTGCCGCCATAAAAATGACTGTGGAAGATTGCACGGCAGAGACCTGCTGCATCACGCCCGTCCCGACGATGATATAGACCGAGTAAATCGCCGCAGCGGACAGCGCCAGCAGGATGCCTGTCCACTGGCCACCCTGCGGATTTGCGGTCAGGGCCGCGCCGAGGGTAGCCAGTCCGAGGGCGATGATCTTGACGCGGTTGATTTTCTCTTTGAGGAAGATGGTGGATAGGACGGCGACGAAAGTCGGGTAGAGATAGAGGAGCAGGGCCACCAATCCCGCCGAGGCGTATTTGATGGCGGTCAGGTAGGAGAAGGATTGTCCGACGTAGCCGAGCGCCCCCATCCCGACCAAGCGGCCGAGCGTCCCGCCACGCGGGAGGGATTCGCGGCGGAATATAAGCAATACCGCCATCAGAAGGGCGGAGAAGGTGAAACGAAGAAAGAGCAGGGTGAAGATATCCAACCCAGCGGCGTAGGCGTAGCGGCCAAAGATGGCCAGCGTCCCAAACGAGGCAGCGGAGATGACGATGAGGATGACGCCGATGATGCGATTCATACGCCGATTGTATCAATCCACAATAAACAGTTTTGCTCCCATTTCTGTGTGGGAACGGTGCGGGGCAACGTCATCGGCGACTTCATAACTTGTCCCTGGGGTGAGTGTGAACACCCTGCCGTCTTTGAGTTCGGTGACCAGTTCTCCTTCCAGAACGAGGAGAACGTGCCCGCGATTGCACCAGTGATCGGCCAAATACCCTGGCGAGTATTCGACCATGCGGACGCGGATATTCCCAATTTCCAGCGTCCGCCAAAGCGCCATCCCTGTCTTGCCGGGGTGCTCGCTGGGCTTGATCTGGCTCCAATCGGTAAAGCAGAAGGGGACATCTTGGATTTTCATACTCGCCTCTGTTATCTACGAAGTCACACGTAGGGAAAAGAGAGACACCCGGTGTCTTCAAGACAACGGGTGTCTGCCGCCGCAGGTTACTTCAAACTACCCGTCGCAATGGACGCTTTGACCTCGCCGATGGCCTTGGTGATCTGGATTTCGCGCGGGCAGGCCAGGGTGCAGTTGAAGATGGTGTGGCAGCGGTAGACGCCGAACACGTCGTTCAGGATCTTCAGACGCTCGGCTGCGGCGCGGTCGCGGCTGTCGAAGATGAAGCGATGCGCCGCGACGATAGCCGCCGGGCCGAGGTACTGGTCGTTGGCCCAGAAAGATGGGCAGGAGGTGGTGCAGCAGGCGCACAGGATGCACTTGGTGGTGTCGTCGAAGCGCTCGCGGTCCTCGGGACTCTGGTAGCGTTCCTGCGCCGGTTCGGGTTCGTCGTTGATGAACCAGGGCTTGACAGAGCGGTAATTCTCGAAGAACGGCTCCATGTCCACGATCAGGTCTTTGATGACGCGCAGGCCGAGGATGGGTTCGACGGTGATCCGCGTGCCGACATCGCGCACCAGGGTCTTGCACGCCAGGCGGTTGAAGCC
>Ga0315297_10000356_pt1 | contig 26208 bp, 21 predicted proteins | sample YL17G15_0_MG_FD_203628 | JGI IMG/M metagenome (GOLD analysis project Ga0315297, IMG submission 203628) | Sediment microbial communities from Yellowstone Lake, YNP, Wyoming, USA - YL17G15_0 | ecosystem: Environmental > Aquatic > Freshwater > Lake > Sediment | place: USA: Wyoming | collected...
TCGTAATTTCGAGGTTTGAATGTTCGTTGTTCGCTCCTACATTATATATCTCACCGATTTTTCCTTTATGCAGGATCAGATTTATGGCAGAACAATGGTCAGCCACATGTAACCAGTCGCGTACATTCAACCCTTCTCCGTAAAGAGGTACTTTTTCACCATTCATCAATTTTTTAATAAAAAACGGAACGATTTTTTCAGGATATTGATATGGACCATAGTTATTAGAACATCTGGAAATAATCGCAGGCAAACCGTATGTCCGTACGCTTGCTAAAACCAGCATGTCGCCTGCGGCTTTGGACGCGGAATAAGGAGAACTAGGTTTTAAAGGCGATTTTTCGGTAAACATCCCCTCTTTTATGTCGCCATACACCTCGTCAGTCGATATCTGAATATACCGTTTATGCTTATTTTTTAAGGCAGATTCGATTAAAACCTCAGTGCCGATTACATTAGTTGTCAAAAATGGTGTTGGGTCGTCTATACTCCTGTCTACATGGGTTTCTGCCGCGAAATTAATGATTGCATCAACTTTAGACGCCAAATCGGACACCAGTTTTCTGTCAGCGATATCGCCTTTTACGAATCTGTAATTCGGATTACCGCTAATGTCAGACAAATTGTCCAGATTTCCCGCGTACGTCAGTATATCCAGATTTATAATCTGATATTCAGGATACTTGCCAAGTATGTAACGGATGAAATTGGAGCCGATGAATCCGGCGCCTCCGGTAACTAATAGCTTCATTTTATTGAGGGTCTTATTGAGGGTCTTATTGAGGGTCTTATTGAGGGTCTTTAATCATAAACAATTAGACCTTCCACTAGACCTTCTATCGACCTTCAATTAGACCTTCCAGTTAGTAATAACGAGAAAGATTTTACCACAAAACCCCCTAAAAACGAGATTAGGGTATTGCTTTTTATTATTAAATATGTTATAATAGTAAACTAACATTTAAAAACTAACACAAAAACTATGCCTAAAACGCCACAACATACAGAAGATACTAAAGAAATACAATTTAGCTCCTCATTTGATAGTACACACGAGGGATCGCGCGCATTATCAAAAGAGGAGGAAGCTTTGAAAAAAGAGCTCAGGGAAGGTTTGAATCAATTAAACCCTGACCTTCAATATTTATCTTCTATTAGGAGTACTCCACCTGAAGGTGCAACACATTACCTTTCAGATAAGAAAGGACATACATATAATCCTAGAATAGGGGGCCATGAAATAGCTTGGGAGGATTCTCGAGAAGCACAAAAAGCTGAAGCGGCTGTAAGATCCAGGTCAAAATTGGCAACAGCTGTCGAAGGCACATCCGAACCACTTGTTTTAAATGAAAAATTCATTTTAAGTACATTAAAAAATATTTTTGGAGATGAACTTCAATTATCTGAGAAAAAATTAGCAGATCTTACTAAAGATTTTGAAAAAAACTATAGAACTTTTTTCGTTTCAGGTGTTTGGCCAAAACTCAAAAGTGCTTTGGCGCGCACAGAAAAAGCACGCAATATTCATGATATTAATGAAAGGGAAAAATTTGTTCATGATAAAGTCAATGAAGTTATGGAAGCGCTGGCTGCATAATCCGACATTTATTGGGAGTGCATTTATACTTGACAATTTTATAAAAACATACTAGCATTGCATCCAATTTTGTAATGCTAGTATTTTTGAAAAAGCCTGAACAAGCTAATCATCGGGATTTATTAGATGGAATTGACCCTATTGAATTTGCCAGGGCAAAACTTGCTCAGGGATTAAGGAATGTGGTCCAGCAAGCCTTTGGAAGCAATTGTGGCGCTGTGATCACGCCGGAAGAGCTAGTACTGACAGAAAAACCGACCGCCATTAAAGTGCCAAAAGACTATACTGTTTATGCCTTTGCGTTAAGAAGGGATATAAAAAGGGTATTTTTGATTATGTTTAAGAATAAACCTGATGGCAGTCTTGATGTTACGGAAAGGTCGCTTGTCTGGCAGGATGGTGCTCAGGCTGAGCTATAACATCCTAAAATCTTTAGCTTTGCGATATGCTTTCTTATACCGGAAAGCATTTTTTTTACATTCGGCTTATCGGTTGAACCTTCAAAATCGATGTAAAAAACATGTCCGCCTGGCACATTCGGATTCGCTGACGATTCTATGCGCGTCATATTCACTTTGGCAGATGCAAATTCACCCAATACCTGATAAAGGGTTCCCGGAGCGTCGGCAGAAAAATAAAAGGCGATGGATGTCCTGTATTTCCGGTTCGGTTTTATCGGCAATTCAGTTTTTCCGATGACCAAAAAACGGGTTGTATTGGATTTAAAATCCTCAATTTTGTTTGCTAAAACCGACATCTGAAAATCCTTCGCGGCCTCCGCGGAACAGATCACAGCGGCATCATGCAGATTATCGGAAACGACTTTTTTTAAAGCCGAAGCAGTGCTTGGCATTGCAACTAAAACCGCTTTCGGAAAATGTTTTCTTAAATATTTCCTGCATTGCCGTAATGGCTGGCTATGGGAGTAAATTGTCTGGATTTTCCGCAAATCTGACTTACTCAGCGCCGCAAGACAGTGATGCACAGCAAAATTGAATTCCTCCTGTATTTTTACATTTGATTCAAACAGATTATCCGATGTCTCGGCAACTGTGCCTGACATCTTATTTTCAATAGGTACAATCCCCTTTTTAATCAGACCTTTGCCGACTATTTCAAACACTTCGCTAATACTATCCGCGTGCCAGATTTTCGCCTTCGGGTCATACTTTTTTGCCGCCAAACTGGAAAAAGTGTTCTCTGGGCCAAGCGCAACCAAATCGTATGATTTATCAGGTTTTCGATGTTCCGAAATCACGTTTTCTGCAAGCTTTTTCCGGTTCATCTGTTCAATCAGAAAATCGGATTCTTCAGAGGCAATACGCTTAAAATTCCCAAAATAATCTGATAATTCAACAAATCTTTTTTCAAATTTTTTCAAATTTTTGTTTCTAACTATCTCCACCCATTCTTTAGACGAACTCATCAGGTCTTCCATCACTTTCAGGCTATCAGGGTTCTGAATTTGAATCTGCGCGTAAAGGTTAGGGTCCTGATTGAGTATCCTTCCCATAACATCCAGCCTTAACCTATATATAGGACTCTGGTATTCAAGGATGTCCGAAATCTTAAGTCCGCTTTTCTGTAATACGTCGGCGAGCGCAAGGTAACTGAAATGAGTAAGTGATTGGATATAAGCCATTAGTTTGTCGTGTTTCTCCGCGCTGAGCTCTTTTACATCGACTTTGTTTTTCAGAAGTAAATCTTTCCACCAGTTATACCATTTGTCTCCGCGACCTTTACACAAAACAACCATCTGGCCTTCTATAGAAGTGGTCGGCCCGAATAATGGATGGCACCCCAGATATGAGGATTTTGATTTCTTCATCGCCTCCATCGGAAACACTTTCAGCGAAGTGAAATCCATCAAAAGCGCATTCTTACGGATATACGGTACAACCTGACTGATTACTTTTTCAGTTGCTCCGATTGGCACGGAAACGATTACAACATCGGCTTTTTTTGCCAATCCGATATTTGATAGTTCAGTTTTCCTTCCGCTCACAATGACTTTATATCCGTTACGCTCAAAAAAATCAGTAAAGTATTTCCCCATCTCACCCCTCCCGCCGATAATACCGATTAAAGGTTTCATAGGGCTATTTTACCCGACATATCAGTTATGGGGCAAGGGGTGCGGGTATCACCGCCCCCTGTCCCCCGCCTTATTTCAGGCGGGGAATCTCAGATATGCGGAATTACAAAAAAAACAAACAATCTCCCCCTGCTAAGGGGGAGCCGACACACCGAAGCCGTGAGCTTGTCGAACGGGCGAAGGTGTGACGGAGGGGGTTTCTCCCCCTGCTAAGGGGGAGCCGACACGAAGTGCAGAGGGGGTCAAAAAAACCAAAAAATCCCAAATGCAAAATGATAAATGAGATTGCGAAATCAGAAATCTGAAATGTGAAATGAGCTATTTCCTTCCTCTCGGCCTCTCCGCTCTCGGACCATGAGCCTGCCTGCCGGTAGGCATGGCTTGCGGTTTTTCACTTCGAGTTTCAGATTTCGGTTTTCGCGTGCCCGCGGTGGCGGGAGTTTCGGTTTTAGGTCTTTCAGTTTTAGGTTTATCCAGCGTTTTCTTCTCATACCTCGGCAAAGCAGACTTACCCTCCTTATCATCATAATCCTTTCTATCTCCGGATTCAGCCCAGCGCTTTATCTTATCCTCGACCACTTCACGCGGGGTGCAGTATCGTTCGCGTGATAGCCGGACGATTTTTTCACGCCTGCCTTCTTCGACATTAGGTTCCGGAGGAGGTAATGTTGAAAAAGAGAATGTTTTACTCGGCATACCGTCGATCATTAATTTTGTGTAGCAGTTGTATTTTGGCAGAGAAACAATGTCGTTCGGCAAAACTTCCTCGGAAAACTGGTTTGAAAAATATTCCGCATCATCAAATCCCACCTGAAAACAGAGTATCGAACCGACGTTGCCAAACACTGCATCACGTACTTCATCCGGCATCTGCGAGATATACTGGTTAGCCATTGTAAGATTGAGCTTATACTTTCTGGCTTCGGATAGGATTGTTGCAAAAGCGTCGGTCGCAAAGTTCTGGAACTCATCTACATATAAATAAAAATCTTTTCGGTCTTTCTCCGGTGTGTCCGCACGGCTCATAGCGTCGAGCTGAAATTTTGTGATAAGCATAGAGCCGAGCAGGCTTGAATTATCTTCTCCTATCTTCCCTTTCGAGAGGTTGATGATAATGATTTTGCCGGAATCCATCATAAAACGGATATTGACCGTGGATTTCACTTGACCGACTATGTTTCTTATCATCGAAGAAGACAAAAACTGGCCGACTTTATTCTGTATCGGAGAAATCGCCTCAGTCCGCATCTTATCCTGCATCTTGCCGAATTCATCAATCCAGAAACTCCTTACCATTGGGTTGCTGATACCGGAAACGATTTTCCTTCGGTATTCATTATCGACCAAAATCCGCATTATACCGAGCATAGAAGAGTTAGGAGTTTCAGCCAAAGCAAGTAAGCAATTCCTTAAAATATGCTCAAGCCTCGGCCCCCAGCTTTCTGAATACATCTTCTTAAACACTCCGAGTAAACCTGACGCAATAAGGTTTCGTTTATTCGGGTCATCCCCGCTTTCCAGCATATTGAACGCGAATGGATGCGATGTATCAGAAGGGTCAAGAATAACGACATCATTTGTGCGGTGAGAAGGAACAAAGTCCAATACTGAATCTGCCAAATCGCCATGAGGATCTATAACTGCAACGCCTTTTTTAGGTTGTTGTACATCGCTCCATACCATGTTTTGCAGAAGTACTGATTTACCCATACCGGTTTTACCGATGATATATATGTGCCTCCTGCGGTCGATAGTCTTTATTCCGAAATGCTGACGGCTTCCGCGGAAATTGCTTTCGCCGATTATTGTAAGATCCTCTTCCGGTACCAGTCCCATCAAAGGCAGATCATTAGGCGGTTCAAGCCTTCGTGAATTTATCCAGAAAACGTTCGGCGTGCCTACATCTTTAGACGGCATATGGTAAAGCGTCGCGATCTCCTCCACATTCAATGGCATAGGATTGACCACCAGCCTTTGCTGATAACGCCTTAATATCTGAATATTATTATAATTCAGGCTTGCAAGCACTAAACTGTTCATGCTGGGCATATTAAACTGCCTGAAACTTCCGGCAATCTCCTTAAGTTTTATTTCAGCCAAATCCCTGTTTTCCGCGCGAGGCAGATAAACGATACGGATGCTTGTGTCAAAAGTAATGCGTGAAACCTTATCCACAGCCGCGATAATCGGATCTTCTCTGTCGTGAGTGCGTGTTACCTGCTCATCCAGATCATCGTCTTTGCCCTTTCCGCTGGGAAGATCCAGCGTCTTTAATCCACGGAAAATCCAGAACAATAAGTAAATAGGGCTATACATAAATCTTTTCCAGAACCCCCGAACCAGATATATTTGTGTAGCTTTTTTATGAAGCCAGAAATTCCTGCTGAAAAGCCCGTTATTTACTATCCTCAGGCATTTAAGCCCGCGTTTTCTCCACCAAGCACCGACTGGTTCCATTGTTATCTGTATCCAGGCTTGTTCATCAGTCGCGTTGAGCTTGGAGAGAGTAGCAGTAATGCCCGCGAGCGGTTCGGTGGCAAGGCGGGTCAGCTTATCTTCAAATTGCGAATAACGTTTTAGAGGATAAACAGCCGGATCTGCGAATTTAAGTTCCGCGGTAACAGCGCTCCTCATCGCGCTTAGTGAAACCTTACCTTCCAAAGCCCCGGCTTTAGGCTCGTATTCGATTATATCCGTAGAAGAAGATATATTACCGGATACCTTTTGCTGAGGTGTTACCTCAAAAACATTAAAAGCCTCTTTCGAATAATCCTCTACCTCCTGTATTTCAACATCCGGATACTGCGCGTAAATCTGGCTTTCAATCACATTCTTATATCGTTTCGGCGCCCAGATAAAAAACTGAATTACGTTCCTGACCGACGCGATCTCAAGGCTTATCCTCGGCTTAGGCCGTCCTGCCAGATAATCAAATAATGAATAGTTTTCCTCAAGCCCGTGCAAAGCAGAATAAATCTGTTCCGCCACAATCGGTCCGCGTTCATTAAGCCTGGAAACCGCAACCCGAAGAACAACACCTTCCATATTCTGGTTATTAGCGCTTAATCTTAGCGCCCTGACAAAATGGAAAGCGAGATATGCAACACCGATAATCAGAACCAACGACAGGAAATTCATTTTTTTAGTTTGATTTTAACAACCGTAATTGTAACTTATTTATAAACATTTGACCATTAACAATTGACATTTGACTCTAATTTAAAAGTTATTATATTGTATCATATTTATATTTATTTGTCAATGCAATTGTCTGACTAATCTTAAATTCAAAATCATAAAGCCAGTTTCGGTTATCGGATAATATTCCTGAAACAAAATAATATATATTTTGTATTAATTATCAGATTGTGCTAACTTATTTTAAGTCTATGAAGAATTTAGTAATATTAGGATATCACTGGTCAAAAAGAAAAGTCCTTGTTTCCGCCCTTTGGGGAATAGGGCTTTTAGCGTTGAGCCTATTTATCAACTACATAGCTGGTACTTATGCGTCCACGCATGTAAGCAACCCTGTAAACGATATTATCTTGGACAATCTGCCCGCAAAAGATGTCTATGGTGTCTTCATTTATGGATTATTGATCTTTTTTGTTTTTGTGGGACTGCTTTGCGCTTTCCGTCCTCGAATTTTCCCTTTTGTACTGAAAAGCCTTAGCGTGTTTATTGTGGTACGGGCATTTTTTATCATACTCACGCATACGGCTCCGTCATTACACCAAATACCAATAGATGTAGAGTATCGGCTGATGAATTTTTTTACTTTCACAGGCGACCTGTTTTTTTCAGCGCATACCGGCTTGCCTTTTCTGATGGCGCTTATCTTCTGGAATAACATATTACTTCGCAATATCTTCATAACATCATCTATCTTCTTTGGCTTCATAGTTCTTTTGGGCCACCTTCACTATTCAATTGATGTTTTCTCAGCATTTTTTATTACTTACGGCATTTTCCAGATATCAAAATGGATCTTTGAAAAGGATTTTCATCTGTTAAATTCATAGAATCCGAAATCATCAAAGTAAGGTGTCAGACTAATATTGAATACGTGGATCTCGCCTGCCCGCCTCAGGAGGGAAATTCGTATTTTGTTTTATGTTATGCCGAAAACTGACCTAATAAACTCTAATTCCTAAATCCTAAATTCTAAACAATTTCAAATGATCAAAATTCAAACTTCTAAATATAGTAACTAGTAATTAAAGTTTTGTATTTAGAAAATTTGTATTTTGGATTTGTTTAGGATTTAGATATTAGAATTTAGAATTTAGAGTTTAGAATTTAGAGTTTAAGAAAATAAGGGCTTGCCCAGGGCAAGAAGTCAATATCGAGATTCACGTTTGAATATATTAAAGCTTTTTTGAAGAAGCCAATCCCATTCGCTGTGCAAGATATATAGCCAATTTTGCCATTCTTTCCCCAATTCGATGAAGTTCTGCTATCGGAAGGCTTAAAATTATTTTCCAATCTTCATCTGGGATTTCTTTAGAATTAAGAAGTTTATCTTTTAAATGTTTTGGTAAATAAGGAGATGAAATTATTTCATCCATCAAAACTTTTTTCGCCAGATCATATGAAGGGTTATCATCAATAAGCACAAGATTAGCCGCAACCATTTGAGCCGCTACATCTGAGTGCATGAGCCCAAAACCATGGCCTGCCAATTCGTTGATTTGTTTTTCAGTAACAGGTCCCCAGTCGCTAAGATCAAGGGTGTAACTGCCCATATTTATGCTTTTAGAAAGTTGCAATGGCGTTGATTTTTGGCTTAATCCCAGAGCTCTTTTACAAAAAGCATGCATACCTTCATGATGGATCACATTATTAAATACACCGGAAGAAAAATCTGATTCTTGAGGAGGTTTTTCCCTGGAATGTTGTTTTGATTTTTTAACAAATTCTTTGTGATTTAAATTATCACTTCTTTTATATTCATACTCATCAAATATGATGTAATCCCCTTTTTCTGTAAATGCGCCAATCCATGATGGTGTAAAGCCCTTCTCGGGCCTTCCTGAAAATTTTTCACTCTCTTCCGTTGTTATAAAAGGAATAACATCTGATTTTCCACCGTGAGAAAAAGTTAACGGACGGACATCTTTTACTTTATAAAAAAGAGGTCCAAAATGTTTATTTTTCACATTAGGGTAGCACCAATATCCATGCATTAAAAGGAGTCTATTAATTTCACTGCTGGGATCCTCTTCAACATTTTGAATGCATTCACTTAAGCATGAAGGTTTTAATAATTTCTTATATTCTTCAGCAAGATTTACTTGTAATAAAGCTAATTGAACAACACGGTTTGCCATTGGATCTCCTGATTTTATCTTTGAAAGCATTTCATCGAATTTCTTAAAAAAATCGGATAACTTTTCAAGATCGACATATTCGGACAAAAGATGATCCCTTAATTGTTTATCGGTCAGCCGGTGTGCCTGAGGATTAAAATCAATCTTAGGCAATTCAATATTTCTGGACCATTTTTCATAAGGCTCTGCAGTGTTTATTTCAGATGTCTGAGATGCTTCACTTTTGGCTTCAGATATAGTGTTTGGCGAGGCGTCTGGAGACCCTTGTTCGCTAGGCTTTAAAAACCGTTTAAAACCAAGTCTCCAGCCTGCATAACCTAAAACAGTGACCCCACCTAAAACTAATAAACCCAATACTTGTCTACGGCGCAAATCAACTTCACCAGAATTTACAGGTACTTCTGGTTTATTTAATGATGTTGGATGGAGTTTTAATTCCTTATTTTTAAGCATGATTTAAATTTATTAACAGATTTAAAATTTTTCCTTTTCATTTATCATTGTTACAAAAAGAATTGGAATGATAAAGAGTGTAAGGAATGACGAAAGCGAAAGGCCGAATATGATAGCGCTTCCCAAAGACATCCATGTTTCATTGGATAATGTAACCGGGATTATACCGAATATCGTGCAAATGGAAGTTATGAAAATGGCCTCAAGCCTGGCTTTGCCCGCGTCGACCACGGCTTCGGAAAACGGAATCTTGTGCCTGATATTCAGGTTTATTTTATCAATAAGAATAATCGCATTTTTGACTACGATTCCGAAAAGCGCGAGAACACCAATAAGTCCTGGGAAACTCAGTGTTACGCGGAAAATCGCCAGCCCGACGAAAACTCCGATTAGCGCCATTGGGAAAGTAACTAGGACGATAAGCGCCTTTCTGAATGAGTTAAACTGTATCACCAAAGTCGAAACGATAAGGAGTGCGGCAATTACCATAGCGCGAAGGATGGATAAAACAGATTCAGTATTCTGTTCGTTCTCACCGCCATACGTTATGTTATAACCCTGGGGCAAATTATAATTTTCAATTTTTCCCCTAAATTCCGCCAAAACCATATTGGAATTTGTTGTTCCATCCACACCCGCTGAAAGCGATATAGTTCGTTTTTGGTCAATTCTTGTTATCGCGTCAACAGAGGGTTTCAATTCGATTTTCGCCACGTCTTTTAGATAAACCGGCTGTTTTGCGAGATTCAGGATTTGAAGGTTTTGTATAGATTCAAGATCAGGTATTTTACTTTCATCAAAATCAGCCACAACGCTTATTTCCTTATTTCCCTTAATAACTGTTGTTATTTCCAAACCCGAGATTGCCATGCGCATAACAGAACCCACGTATGCGGCATTAAGATTATTCTGTTCCAGTTTAACCGGATTAAGCGTGAAGGTGTATTGGACAGGCGCATTTTTAAGCGAAATATCTGAATCCACAGTGCCAGGTATGGATTTTAAAATTGGTTCAAAGTCATGAGCTATTTTACTAAGTGTCTGCAGATCATCTCCGCTTATCTGTGCCTGAAACGCGGTACCTGACGGCGGACCTCCGCTAAGCGAAGCAATGCTGAGTTTCGCGTTTTTTATATCAGCCATATCTTCGCGCATTTTTGTAGCAAGATCGTATGACGTTATATCGCGGTCCTTTTTGTCTTTCAGAGTCATAACAATTGCAGCCAGATTAGATGAACTGCTTGAACCACCTAAAGAACCTCGGTTTGGTGAAGAGCCTTGCCGACCTACGACCGTAGAGAAATTCAGGATTTCAGGATATTTCAATAATTTTTCCTCGACCTGTTCCGTTATTTTATTGGTTTCATCCAGCTTTAAACCTATGGGGGCTTCCAGATCGAGATAAATCATATCCTGATCAGAGGGAGGGAAAAATTCACTCTTTACGATGCCGGTTACAGGAAGCATCACAGAAGCAATGAAAATCAAAAATGTGACCGCCAGAGCGATGAACCGCGTGCGTTTGGTCATGAGTAGTTTGCGCAGGTATTTTTCGTAATAAGGAAGTATTTTGTAAAAAGGCACAATGCCATGCGTGACACGGGCAATAAGGCCTTTTTCCTCGTGCCGGCCTGCTTCTAACAACTTCTTTTTGATAAGTTCGTCGCTCTCCCATTCAGCCTCAACAAGTTTCGCGTTAGCGATAAGTTTCCCCTTACCTCCTTTTACATACCAGACGAGCATAGCAACAAGGATTATCACGACAGGTAATGCGATAAGTTTAAACACCACTGTATTTTGGCTGATAAGCAAAATCGCTAAAGCCAAAAGTATGGTGAAATAAAGGAAAAACCATTTTTTCGTAAGGCGTATCCTTTCCATAACAGCGGCCAGCGGATGGTTTATCATAAGCGCTATAAAAAGCGATGAGACCAAGGTTACAGAAACTGTGATCGGAATTGATTTGATGAACGAACCCATGATTCCAGAAGCTAAAAGCAGCGGCAGGAACGCCCAAACTGTTGTCAGTGTTGTTGTTGTAAGAACTACTTTAAAATCATTAAGCACCAAAAGCACTGCTTCCTCGGGCGTAAATTTTCCCGTTCTCAGATATTGTTTCGTGGCTGAAACCACGACTATCGCGTCATCCACAAGCAAACCGAGGGCCAATAACAGTGAAAAAATGGACAAAAAATTCAGTGAAATCCCGGTCATCAGCATGACTCCGAAACTGACGAAAAAGACAAGGGGGATCGCAAGACCTGCAACAAGCGCCTCTTTTAACCCGACAATGACAAACAGGATTCCGATGACCATAGCCAAAGTGAAAAGAAAATCATGGGTAAGCTGTTCAAACTGTATCCGTATCTGTTTCGCGAAATCCGTTGTGACGTCATATGTAATGCCTTTCGGAAAAGTGGCCATCAGCCTGTCTACAGTCGCCTTTGCCTGGTCGGTGGTATCCAAAATAGAGCTACCCAGTTTTTTCACCAGATTCAAAGTGACCGCGCTTTCAGGTTTAGAACCTTTGATCGAAAGTCGCGAATAGACTGTCTTTTTGATTGCTGTTGATTTGACCTTTGCTATATCTTTCAGATAAATAACAGCATTATCCTGTATGTGCGAAACAGGTATATTCGCGAGGGCACCCGCGTCAAAAAAACGCGAATCTGTGCGAATCGTGTAACGGAAATTAGCGCCGTCAAAATCGCCCGCGGGAAACACGAGGTTAGTTGCTTTTACAACCTGATTGGCTGTATCCGCGGTGATTCCGTAAAAAATAAGTTTGCTCGGGTCATAAGCGATTTCAAATTCTTCCTCATCCCCGCCCGCGATCTGTATTTCGCGCACACCCGGGATTTTTTCCAGCTCATCTTTTACAGTTTCAGCATAACGCCTTAAAGTAAAGCCGTCATATGGCCCTGTTATGCCGATGGTCCAAATCGGCCTATCGTCGAAAGAGATTTCTTTCACCCGGGGTTCCAGCACCGCGTCAGGGAGGCTGTTTTTCAACGTGTTGATTTCATCCCTTAGCCTGCGTATGGCGTCATCGAGATTTTCATTCGCCTCAAACTCAACGGTTATTGCCGAAGATGAATTCATTGAACTTGAAGTGATTTTTTTTACTCCATTAACACCTGAAATTCCTGTTTCGATTTTTTTGGTAACCAGTTCCTCCACATCCGCTGGCGACGCCCCCGGAAATATCGTGATAACGTACGCCATCGGGATTTTTATCTCAGGATTTGATTCGCGCGGAAGTTTGTAATAAGAATAAAGCCCCCATGCAGTGATAAGCATGATTAAAAGCAGGACGACACGAAATTTGGTCACAAAAAAATTAAGCCACGTCTTACGAAGCTCAGGATTGAAACTGAGTTTTTGCAGATAAAGATTATCTGATGTGACCTGCGTTTCAGGTTTTTTTTCGTTATCCATCAATCAGAGGAATTAAAAAAATCGTAATTAATTCAAAGTTTCTAATAGCTAATGACAATGATAAATTTTAATTTGTTTCCGATTATTAGAGAAATTAGGCATTAGATATTAGGAATTTTGTACAGTTACTTTTTGCCCAGGTTTAAGTCCGCTCACAGGTGACACGATTGACATTTCTTGGGTAAGCCCGCTTTTTACCTCGACTTTTTCACCTGTGACATCGCCCAAAACAACTGGTTTTTGTTCGAGTACTGAATTCTTATCAACTTCATAAACAAAATTGCCTTCCTGCGAAATAGAAATCGCTTCAAGAGGCAGTATAAAAACTGATGAGCTTACGCTATCCTGTTTCGCCAGCAGATTTACGCTTACATTTTGTCCAACGATCAGTTTGACGTTTGTATCGGTTGGTTTGATATCTACTTCAATTTTCCTGGTCTTCAGGTCAACGCTTGGCGCAATGTGGGTTATGGTTCCTTTAAATTCGTTATCGATTAGAACATCACCGCCTTCAGCTACAAAACTTTTTTCAACAAGCGAAAAATCCTGTTCGCTTATATAACTTTTAACTTTCAAATCCGATGCATCAACTATTGAAACAAGTGTAACGCCGATTGACGCTAGCTCGCCTTCGCGGGCGGGAATTGCTGAAACAATCCCGTCAAAAGGCGCCACAATAACTGTTTTTCCCACCTGCGTTCTGATGTTATCCACATTCGCCTGCGCCTGTTTGGTAAGAGCCTGTTGTACGATTACAGCAATTTTTGCCTGCTCAACAGCGGCTTTTTGCATCTCCACATCCTCCGGTCTTGCCTTAGCTTTTTTAAGCGCGAGCGCGTTCTGCGCGGCAAGTAAACCGTTCTTTGCATCCTCAATCCGAGATTGCGCTATAGATATCGCGCTCTCGTTAATATTAACTAGCGCGCTGATCAATTGTTCCTTCGCGCTTGTCACGCTTATTTCAGACGCTATTGCAGTCTTCGCGCTTACCAGATTCGCGATATCGGACGCAGTGAGAACAGAACTTTGAGGTATGACATCGAGAGTGTCTTTTATCTTATTTAATGAATCTTCTAGTTCCGCTAAAAACTGAAGAACTTCATCCTCTGTAGGTTCTGGGCCGATATTTTCAATTTCTGCTTTCACCCCGCCATCGGCTTCGTTGATAAACTGATATATCCATTCGTCAGCGTCTTTTTGCCCCAATAAAATTTCAATTGCATCGGCTTTTTTACTGGCAATAAGAATGCGTTCCTGTGAGCCAATTCTGAATCGCGAATACTGGATGTCAGTAATGGTGTTAAGCGCGCTCATCGCTGTGATGATGCTTTTGCCCATTCCCGTAACTGCGCCGTCCAAAGCTGAATTCATGTCATCCACTGCTTTTGTCTGAGCGTTCGCGAGAGCGGTCTCTGCATTTACAAGTGTCTGTTTCGCGCTTTTTACTGCGGTTTCGGATATCGCGACTTCCTCAGCCCGCGCGCCTTTCAGAAGTTCTGTAAGCTTGGCGTTTTGTATCATAAGCGCTTTCCCCGCGCTCAGCGTTTGAGCCCTGGCGCTCTCCAAAAGCGCCTGTGTCTGCGCAAGCTGCGCCTGATAATCTTTGCTGGATAAATTGATTAGGACTTGTCCGCTTTTAACAGTATCGCCTACTGAAACATATATTTTTTCAATCTGTGCGCTGGCCTGGCTTTTAACATCCGCTTGGTTAGACGATTCAACCGTTCCTTCCGCGGAAATCCCCTCCCGACCTTTTTTATAATCTTTCACGTTGATAAGCTTTACTTCTGTAATCGGTTCGGCAATTACAGTATCAGGCGTACTTTTTTTCATTAAATCCGGAACAACTAACGTCGCGCCCAGTACTGCGACAGCCAAAAGAACTATAGACCATTTGCGCTTTTTCGGAGGGTTTTCATTGTCCATAACAAAATAGATAGAAGGTATGGCTGACGATTATAGAATTAAAATATTAAATTGTAAAGTATTTTATACAGTGATTCGGCTTAACATTATCCCCTTATTTAAGAAGGGGTGCCCATAGGGCGGGGTGGTCATGATTTTATGAAATGAGGTATTTCTTTATACCCTCAAATCAGGACCACCCCGATCCGCCGCGGCGGATCACCCCTCCTCAATTGATGAGGGGAAAATATAAAGTCAATCCGCATAACTTTTATATTTTTTATTAATTTCATTAGTATATAATCAAAATACTAATCACTAGTCGCTCATCGCTAATCGCTTACATTATGAAAATCGCTTTAGCACATGAAATGCTTGTAAAACTAGGCGGCGCGGAAAGAGTTTTGAAATCGTTATCGGATTTATTTCCGAAGGCTCCAATTTATACCCTCTTTCATGACAAAAAACAAACCTCGGAATGGTTCGGCGATAAAAAAATCCACACAAGCGGACTTCAGAAATGGTTTAAATTAGGCATAAAACCCAAATACCTGCTTTCCAAAATGCCGAAAGCAGTAGAGCAGTTCGATTTCAGCAATTACGACGTGGTCATTTCCAGCTCTTCCGCCTTTATGCACGGAATAAAAGTGCCCAAACACGCCAAACATATATGTTACTGCCATTCCCCCATGCGCTACGCCTGGGATTACGCTCACGAGTACACAAAACATTACTCGCCATTCATGCGGTTCCTGATAGCGGGACAACTGAACAAAATCCGCATGTGGGACTATATGACATCCGACCGTCCCGACATAATTATCGCGAATTCGGAACACGTGCGTAAACGGATACAAAAATACTGGCGCAAAGATGCTGTCGTCATCTACCCACCGGTAGACGTAAAACGTTTCACGCCCACAAAACACCACGAGGACTACTTCCTCATCGTTTCCGCCCTGACTCCTTTTAAAAAAATCGATATCGCTATCCGCACGTTCAACAAGATCAAACGAAAACTGATTATCATCGGCGATGGCGCCCAGCGGAAATACTTAGAATCAATCGCTGATGACAACATCGAATTCCTCGGCTACAAAGATGACCATGTTGTCCGCGATTATTACGAAAACTGCCGCGCCTTCATCTTCCCCGGCGAAGAGGATTTTGGCATTACGCCTGTTGAAGCAATGGCTTCCGGAAAACCTGTTCTCGCCTACGGCGTTGGCGGAGTTACGGAATCAGTTCAGCCAGGAATCAGCGGTGAATTTTTCTATAAACCCACGCCCGAGTCCCTTGAAGACGGACTAGCAAGACTTTTGGCAAATGAAAAACATTTTGAACCGCAGAAAATCTGGGCGATTGCGGACAAATTTGATAAGTCTGTTTTTCAGGAAAAGATGAAAAAATTGATTTAAATCATCCTACTATATATACTGTTATACTTACCATATATACTATCATTATGAAACCATCCAAAAAACCAACTCAACAAAGATCCGAACCATCCGCACCAAATTTTAGAAATATAGTACGACAAGTGATCTCAAAATGGAGGCAACTTCCTGTTGATGAAAGAAACAGTCGAGACAATGTGGAAGGGATACTCACAGAGAATTCTTCTCATTTACATCTTTTTCCACAGGACCGAGATACGTTGGAGAGACGTCTTAATGAAGCACTTTCTAAAGAAGGATATACGGGAAAACCTTTAGAAGCTCTCCATGAGACCAGGGCAAGTATTAGACGTTGTATAAGAGCTGGCTTTCTGGTTGAAACGTAATGCAGTCGCTCGGGTTTAGTCGTCCAAATTTGCCAATGGTTTACATCCTATGCGATGTCAAGCTATTATAACGTTAGGCAACTTCTTATATACTTATTTTTATATCATGAAAAAAATATTCCTTCTAATTATCAGCCTGTTTGTCTTAGCTGGTTGTAATACACCCGCACCAACAGAAAAAGCCAATGAAACAGCAATACCAACACCACCTGTGGCGGAAGAAACAACTCCTGCTGAGGAAAACAAGGAAGCTCAACTAGCCCCAACGCAAAAGGCAGAAGAAGAGCAAGAGGCTCGATCACTTGCCGATTGCACTAATCTCGATAACTCATGGTCATTATTCCAAAGCAACAAAACATCTTTATCATTTTGTTATAAGCAAGCATGGGGAACGCCGGAACTTAAAGAGGGCCCTGTAAGCAAAGAAAGTTACGAAGGAGAAATATGGTTTATAAGTTTTTCAAAATCGACAAACGATTACCCACTTATTAGATATAGATCTAAAGATTTCCATATGATTGGCGATACAAAAAACCAAAGTCTTTCAGGTGCTTTTTTTGCAAATCCAGACTTCAGTAAATCAGAATCTGAGCTCGCCCGCCTTTTCCTCAATACAAACGCCACAGCCCAAAAACTTATAATAAATGGGCAACAAGTTCTCAAGGTCAAACGCAACTTCATTGATCCAGTGTCATATGATCACATCCAATCACTTGACTACTTCATACCAAATGTAGCAATCAATGGAACCATGTACAATCTAGATATGTCAGGTTTGTCAGAGCAAGAAAGTGACCTTGGTAAACTCTTGGAATCAATGCGTTTTTAAGGCAAAAAAAATCAGTGCAACATCATATAATTATGTTAAAGTTCCTTCCATCTATTTATTTATTTTTATATCATGAAAAAAATATTCCTATTGATTGTCAGCCTGCTTGTCTTATCAGGTTGTAATTTATCTAGCCCGACCGCGCCAACAGAAAAAGCCAATGAAACAGCAATACCAGCCGAGGAAACAGCCGTCACCGATACTGAAACTAAAGAAGTAAACGAAGCCGTTGTTGCAGATGTGCCAGAAACAGCAGATTGCAATGAGAACCTAGATTGTTTTATAAGAGAAAACACAAAAGTATGTACCAAGGCAGTATTTGTTTCGAAAGAATCACCGGAAAAAAGACTAGAGATTGAGCCCACTTTTACAGAAAAGAATAATCCTAGTTGCTTACTAACCAGCTATGGCTTTATAGAAGAAGGTATAAAGCATGTCTGCGGAATGCCAACTGGGGAATACAGTTTTAAGTCATGGGATAGCTTTATTAAAGATATCAATGAGCCTGAGAATGGAAGATGTTGGTTTGAGGATTTATAAAAAACTCTCTAATGAACAAATTATGAAAAAACTGGCCTCTAGGCTTTCTGGGTTTTCTGGCATTTCTCGGAATTCCGGGCATCATGACCCAAGATTGGGTGGATTTGGTATGGTTTATATGGCTGATTTGGTTTATGTATTTCATGCCTGTCAAAAAATCATAAAAATCAATTAAGCTATCTTTAATTTTTAATCTCAATCGCGTTTTCTCTGGCGATTTGCGATATATTCTTTAATAGCGGTTTCTGTTGTAACCCAATTCCGCCCTTCCTTGTGCGCCGCGAGGATACCGCGCCCTGCCAGAAGATTAAGATATTTAGCGGAATAAGCGCAAAGCTTTGTCGCCTCATTGAGACTTATAAATTTTTCCTTCTTTTTGGATGATGGCGTAAGAGTATCAAGATAGATTTCGAGTGACCTCTCGACAGCCTTTGCAACAAATTCCAATAAAGGCTTGTCATTGCCCTTATCCGCCTCCTGAAGCACACGATAGTAACGCTTTCTGTCGTTTTTAAGGATAATAACAAGGGGGTAACCCTTATGTAAAAGCATGACATTCATGGCAAGCCGTGCAGTACGGCCGTTTCCATCGAAAAAAGGATGTATATGCACAAGTTTATGATGAAGTAGCGCCGCCAATTCAACTGGATGGAGCTTTCTTTGATTAGCGCCAATCCATTTCACCAATTCGCCCATAAGATGAGGAATCTCCAATGAATCCGGAGGCTGGTGAGATGTACCCGCTATCCTAACCGACGCATTCCTATAGCGTCCAGCCCACCCCTTTTCGATATTCTGTGTTACAAGATGATGAAGATTTTTTATAAGATGTTCTGAAATTGTGATTTTCTTACCCTTTTCCGCAAGTTCATAAAGAAAATCGAGCGCATCTTTATGGTTCGTTGCTTCCAGATGGTCTTTCAGCGGTTTACCTTTGATAGTAATACCTTCATGCAAAACCAAAAAAGTTTCGCGCAAAGTGAGTGAATTCCCCTCGATCGCGTTAGAATTATAAGTCATTTCGACCTCAAATTGCTCTTTTAGCTTTTGGACAGCCGAAACAGGCAAAGGCCGAAGCGAATTCAGCCTTTTCAGTTTTACCTCAAGACGATTTATGATAATTGGTGATAATATCATTTTTTTCTTAATATGTGATAGGTTCAATTTTATTATATACCATATTAAGATAAAACTCAATCATAAAATCACAAGGGGCTTTTGATTTTTTTAAGGTGTGTCCTGGTGACCTTTGTATATATCTGCGTCGTCTTAATATCTTCATGCCCCAGCAATTCCTGGACATAACGTATATCCGTCCCGTTTTCCAGAAGATGAGTAGCAAAACTGTGGCGCAAAGAATGGAAAGTCGCGTCTTTTTTTATACCCGCTTTTTTAATCGCCGCTTCAAAAACCTTTCCGACCGTGCGCGTACTCAGTTTTCCTCCCCTCTCGCTTTCAAATAAATAATCATCAGATTTTCCCATCATATAAATTCCCATGTCATTCACCAGCTTTTCCGAAAAAAGCGTCAGGCGGTCCTTGCGCCCCTTGGATTGTTTGATATGAAGCGTGTAATCCGGCAGATAAACATCTTTAACTTTAAGCGAAACGATCTCGCTTATGCGGAGTCCCGAGCTATACGCCAGGGCGATCATCAGTCGGTGTTTCGGATTTTTAATGACATCAATGATATTCAGTATTTCCTGCCTGGCCAATACCACCGGTATCCTCTTTGTCCTTTTCGTGCACTGCACCCGTATCTGGAATTTTGTCTTTACCACCTGATAATAATAAAACTTAATCGCGTTCAGATGCAGATTTACCGTCTGCGGCGCCAGACCGTCATCCTGAAGCTTAAGGATAAACCGTTTGATAGCCTCAGTATCCACCCACCTAAGATTACCCTTATAAAATCCAAAAAAATTCCTCAGGCAGTAAAGGTAATTCTTGACCGTCTTAGGACTGTAATTGCGCACTTTCAGCTCACTTTCCACTAAATCCAATTCTTTTTGCATATATACACATAATTCAATTATTAAACCCGGGAAGGATATAATATTTACTGGAAATCCAGCTTTTAGTCAAGTTATAATGCATTCGGACACGCTAACTCCTGTTTATACGCAGGCTACAAAATGTTCGCCTATACACCCTAAATCGTTGATTAGTCGGCAAACACTTCGTATAAACAGTAGTTGTGCAAAATACTGCCCATTTTTCTTTTTAGATTAGGGTACCTTTTAGAACATTTTTAACAATTTAATTACGTTTTGGTGAAATATTGACATAAATATAATTTGCTGATAATATCTTACACTTATTATTTTTTATTGTTTCTAACCCTTGCGGGCTCAAGAATAAAATTATTCTATGTATAAAAATTTCGCCAAAAAATTTCGTGAAGCAAAAACTGAAGAGGAAAAATTTGAAGTTGCCGTGAGCTTTCTTCGATGCTGGTTTAAAAACATATTTGATATGCCAGCGGAAAAAGATCAAGGAGAAAAAGGTGCGGTAAACGCTGCTGATTTGGCTAATAATGAATTTGAAAATATAATTATGATTTATAGAGAATTATTTATTAAGCTTGGTCGCTGCCCCAGCCTAAAAACTCTTAAGCCCATAATTCCAAATAATTTGGTATTAAAAAGACTAGATGAATGGTGTGACATTGAAATAAATGAACTAAATCAGGCACAAAACAATTTGATATTAAAAACACTAGCTGAATGGTATGGCATTGAAATAAATGAACTAAATCAGGCACAAATTTATATAGATGACTCTATGGAAAAATTGGATAAATTTGAACAAATGACTGGAGAAGAATGGTTTGAAACCATGGTAAGCAAGTTTAAACCTTGGTTTGATGGTTTATATAATGATCTCGAGAGAAGTGGGAATGATTTAGCTGTTGCTTGGGCTAGTGATCAATTTTTACATATGATTAAGTCTTACAAAGAATTATGTATTGAAAGAGGTGGCTGTCCTAGCCTAACAAACCTTAGACAGAAAATACCAGAAAATCTATTATTAAAAATTTTTCTTAAGTGGCTTGAAAAACAATCAGATTTTAATATAAATTAATATTGGGGGATGGTATATAAAAACAGTATGTTAAAATACAAACTGGGTAAAAAAACAATTCGCCAAATAATAAATTAAGTTTTAACATTCAATTTACGACATCCGAAAAGGTTACCATTGAAGGAGTTATCCAAAAAGCTAAAATTTATTTGCCGACTCTTAATAGTGAGCGTGTTTTGGCAGCTTATATGTTTGCCAAAAATGCCCATGGGGGTCAAAAACGACATTCAGGCGAACCTTTTATCCAACACCCTCTCGCGGCGACAGAAATTTTATTAGCACTTAAACCCGACGAAGATTCAATAGTTGCCTGCCTTCTTCACGATGTTCTAAGAATAACGCCCATCGAACTTAAAACAGTAAGAGCTACTTTCGGCGATAGCGTAATTTCGCTTTTAAAAGGCCTTGAACCGCTGAGCAAAGTGCATTACAGGGGTCTTGAAAGACAAACCGAGAATCTGCGCAAATTGTTTCTGGCAATGGCCAAAGACATCCGCGTGATTTTGATTAAACTGGCCAGCCGTCTACACAATATGCGAACACTTGAATTTGTTCCCAGTGTCGAAAAACAACAACGTATCGCGAACGAAACACTTACGATTTATTCACCGATTGCATCGCGTCTTGGTATTTTTGCTTTTAAAAATGAATTAGACACACTTTGTTTTAAACATCTTTACCCAAAGGAATATTCTGAAATCACAAAACAACTATTAGAGTTCACGGGTATGCAAGAAACTGTCATTCATAAATCGCTCTTAACGAAAGTATTGGATAATGGGGATATTTCCGCCACCATCGAGATCCACGTCAGAAATCCCTACAGCATATTCAAAAAACTCAAAAAAAGGGTTAAAAGTAATGTTTCTGAACTTTATGACAATTTTGAATTGAGAATAATCGTGGAAACAGAAGCTCAATGTTACCAAGTTTTGGGGTTAATTCACAAGCATTGGACACCGCTTTCTAGAAGGTTTAAAGATTATATCGAAGTACCGAAAACCAACGGTTATCAGAGCTTACATACTACTCTTATTGGTTTTTCTCCAAAATTGAGTAACCAGCCCATTGTGGTACAAATTCGAACAAAAAAAATGAATGAAACTGCCGAATTCGGTATCGCTGCGCAATGGCATTATAAAAAACAAGGAGGTGTGCTAACGATTGATCAAAAAAAACTACCCTGGATACAGGGGCTTGTTGATCTTCATGAAAACCTAAAAAATAATTCTGAATTTATCGAGGCTTTAAGCGTTGATATTTTTCATGACCGCATTTTTATTCTTACGCCGAAAGGTGATGTGCTGGACTTGCCATATGACGCGACACCTGTTGATTTCGCGTACGCCATCCACACTGGCATCGGCAATAAATGTCGTGGCGCTAAAGTAAATGGAAGGATAGTTCCTTTAGATTACAAACTCAAAAACGGGCAGGTTGTGGAAATCATTACAGGCCTTACTGAAAAACCTAACAGATACTGGCTTTATTTCGTTGTGACCTTTGCTGCCAAAACGCACATCAAACAATGGTTTAATACTCAGAACAGCGAAAAAATAAACAAGATAGACAAATTAATAACTGACTCTAAACTTATTAATCAAAAACTAAAAGACAATACTGAGTTTATTGAAACTGTAGCTAGTGGACTTGGAAGTGTGGCAGGTATGAAGGAACTCAAACAACTTTTAATCGATGAAGTTATTAATCCATTAAAATATCCTGAAAAATTTAAGAAATTTAAAGTTTCAATTCCTAATGGAATAATTCTTTATGGTCCGCCTGGTTGTGGTAAGACTTTCATTGTAAGAAAATTGGCAGAAGAGCTTGGCTATAATTTTTTTGAAATTAAACATTCCGATCTTGCTACCCCTTTTATTCACGGGTCAGTTGGTAATATTGGAAAAACTTTTGAAACAGCGAAACAAAATGCGCCAGCAATTATTTTTTTTGATGAGATAAGCGGTTTAGTTCCTGATAGGAATAAACTAAACGATGGCTCATCTCATAAAGAAGAGGAAGTAAATGAATTTCTTCTGCAACTTAATGATGCGGCAGATAATCATGTTTTGGTAGTCGGTGCTACAAATTATATCGAAAGAATTGACCCTGCAGTCCTGCGGCCAGGGAGATTTGATAAAAAAATATATGTACCACCACCAGATTTAGAGGCACGTAAAGAACTTTTTAAATTAGGTCTATTTGACCGGCCTTATGATAAAAAAATTGATTTTGAATATCTAGCCATAGCTACGAATGGGTTTAGTTGTGCGGATATCATTGAAGGTATAGTTGAAACAGCGGCAAGAATTGCAGCTAATCAAGACAGAGAGGCTATAGACCAAGCGCTCATAGAGTCAGAAATTAAGAAGTGTAAACTGATTGCTGAAAAAATATAAAATTGCCTTAAATAATTAAATCGTTCAATCATGTTTTTAAATTTAATTGGTATCATTACCTCATTCGTCGGCTCTCTCATCTTGGCTTTTTCTATCTCAAAAAATCCTGGAGAAGCATATCAGACTGTAAGGGGTAAAAAAAAGTACCTTACAATAATTCATCTTTGCCTATTTAGATCGGGTGTCGTTTTGATAGTATTAGGCTTTGCCATTCAAATGCTAACCCTTTCATTCTCAAAAAATTGTTAATAAAATCTTATACTTAAATTTAATATTTTTTATGAAAAAATTATTCGCATTTATATTAGGTTTGATATTCTTTATTAGTATTGCCCCTTTTGTTTTCGCAACCAGTGGTACGTGCTCTTGGCATGGAGGTGTAAATTGTGCAGCGGGTCCAGATTTTGATGGCAGTGAAATATGTAATGATGGCTGGATAGATAGTAGTACCCTATATTCGCAAAGCATAATGTGCCAATCATATAGCAAAACACCTACAACTTATGAAGAACTTTTTGCTGATGTAGTAATCAAATTGTTACCAATAACCCTAACCTATCTTCAAGCACAATTAAACTACGAAAGTAAAATAATCGACTCGATTTCAGAGTATTATACTAATATATTAAAACTTGCTGCCTCTGAAGGCATTACACAACACTACATTGACGTAGCTTATGCGACAAAAGAGAATTCCAAATCAAAAATTAAAAAAAATAAAGATATTGTGATTAACAAAATTTTGGATGTCAAGAACCAAGTCACCGATTGGAAAAATGAAATTATCATCCTAAAACCAGTAGATACCAATTTTATAATAAATGCGCATAGCGAAGCTATTAACGTTATTGATAATTTGGTAAATAGCCTAGAGGAACATGATGCGGATGAAGCAATTGATAATTTTCATGCGATGTTTCTTCAAAATTTGAAACATTACACGACAACTACCGTCATTCAAAATAAAACAAGTAACATTACAAAAACTCAGAAAAGCGATACATCAATTACTCAAGAAAAAGATGGATTGTTTACTGATATTCCGGTTAATCACAAAAGCTATCAAGCAATAACTTACTTAAAAGAGAACAAAATATTACAGGGCTATCCTGACGGATCTTTTAAGCCGGATAATACTGTAAATAGGGCTGAATTAATGAAAATATTGATTGGTGAAAACTTGCCCGACGGCACTTATGAAAATTGTTTTAAGGACGTTAAACAAGAATGGTTTGCGCCTTATGTCTGCTATGCCAAAGAGCAAGGCTGGGTAACAGGATATTCTAATGGAACATTTAAGCCTTCTCAGGTTGTAAACCGCGCAGAGGCCATAAAAATGGCTATTGCAGTTTTTGGTATAGACTTACCAACATCCATTAACTCCAATCCATATAAAGATACGGATAAATCTTCATGGTTTGCAAGTTATGTTCAGGCAGGTAAAGATATGGGGCTGTTTGGTGATCAGTGGTCATCTTTTAGACCTAGTGATGGAATGGAGCGCGGTGATATTAGTGATATTATCTATAAAATAATCACTACAAAAACAGATGACGATCAGCAAGACGATATAACCATGGATGACCAACCGGAAAACAAATATTCTAATCCCTGCCCAATTGATTATCCATATTTAAATTCGCCGTTGGATTGCCAAATGATTAAATGCAATGTGCCTAATAGTCACCTCACATCAAACGGCACTTGTGAATGTAATGTCGGCTACAAAGAGGATGGCAGTGGCATGAGGTGTACCCTAAGATGTTTTAACGGTGCGATATGGGATAAAAATACTCAATTGTGCAAATAACATTGTGTAAAAAAATGATAAAGGCAATTATAAATCTTCTAACATCAATTATACAAAAAATACCAATTAAAAAATGTTTAGAAGATAAAAATTTAGGTGAATTATTTCTCAAGGAATTTCCATCAAATAGTGAATCCTGTATTTTTTTAAGAGATTATGATATCAGCGATCCCTTCCCTTCATCTTCCTTTGACGCAATTGAAAATTTTATGAACAAATGGGATAACACCGAACATATATTTTTCAATAGAAAATTAGAAAAAATAAGAAGAAATTTAGTCAATAAAATAAAAAATTTTATAACTGAACTTAGTTTATTAATCAGACCACTTCCAAATAATATAAATTTTTATACAACAGAATTAAAATATGCGGACATTGCTTCAGATGAAGTTTTATTGAAAGAAAAAAATATGATAAAAAACTTGAATAAAATAGCAACTAAAATATATGAATGCCATCAAAAATTAACTAAAGAGGTTAGAAAATTATTAAATTCTTAATATGAAAAAAATCATTATACAATCTCTACACCTAAAAAAAATTAATAAATGGCACCCAAATGGTTATTTACGTAAAGCAGTACCTCCAGAAGGTTTTATTGATAGTCCAATATCTTTTCCAAAAATACATTTTGATACTAAAGAAGAGGCTAATAACTATTTTAAAGACTATTTTATAAAGCAAGGCTATAAAGAAGATGAAATTGAGACTAGAAATTGTTAAAAATGTTCTAAAAGCTGTATTAGATTGAAAAATGGGCAGTACTTCGCACAACAGCGTATAAACGACTCCGCCAATAAATTCACTCCGTAAATATTATAATATTGGACTTCGTCCAAAGCCCGCAAACGCCTTATTTGTCCACCTTCGCTAAAGCTACGGTGGACTTTGATATAATAAGGTACGCGTTTGCTGGCCATCGTTTATACGCCTACGTTA
>Ga0315297_10000359_pt1 | contig 26172 bp, 21 predicted proteins | sample YL17G15_0_MG_FD_203628 | JGI IMG/M metagenome (GOLD analysis project Ga0315297, IMG submission 203628) | Sediment microbial communities from Yellowstone Lake, YNP, Wyoming, USA - YL17G15_0 | ecosystem: Environmental > Aquatic > Freshwater > Lake > Sediment | place: USA: Wyoming | collected...
ACTCCTCAGCCGCCAAGCTCATGAAGGATATATGACCGCGTTTTTTCTGACTTTATCCTTCTATTTATTTCTTAAATTTTTCAAGAAACAAAATCTTTTTAATTTCTCGCTTCTCATTTCTACTTCCTTATTAACTTTATTTGGGTATCATTCATCTAGACTTTGGGCTGGTTTTTTCTTACTAGTTTTTATTTATTTTATTTTTAAAAAGAAAATAAAATGGTTTTATATCTTAGGATTAATAGCGGCGATTTTGATTTTTGGCATTACTGATTTAGTAAACGGTCCCTCAAGAATTCAAAATCTTTTATTCTTTAACAATATTGGCTTTTCCTTGAAGATTAATGAGCTGAGAAATGAGGGAGGCAGTCGCCTTCTGTACAATAAACTGACCGTTGGCGTAAAAGATATTACCTCAGAATACTTGCGTTATTTTTCACCCCAATTTTTAGTTGCGTCAGGTGATGAAAATGTCCGATTTGGCTTTCCCGACGTTTCACCGATCACCCCTCTAGAATATCTGTTTATTTTTATTGGCCTTTATTTTTTATTTAAGAACAAAGAAAAATGGCGTTGCTTAATTTTGGCAACGCTGTTATTCTCGCCTGTCTCTGCTTCTTTATCCTGGGCTGGTCTATCGATTACGAGATCTATATTTATCTTCATTCCCGTTTTAATCATTTCTGCTTATGGAATAATCAATCTTCTTAACAAAAAAAATTTAATATTTATTTTGTTATTTGTCATTTGTTATTTGTCATTTAATTTTTATTCTTGGGATTTTTACCTTAATCATTATCCAAAAAGAGCCATTGTTCTTAGTAGTTGGCAGGCCGGATATAAAGAATTAGCCAACTATATTAAAACCAATTATAATCGTTTTGATAAATTTTACATCACCAAAAAAAACGGACAACCATATATTTTCTTACTTTTTTACCTTCAGTACCCACCGGAAAAATATCAAAAAGAGTCAACTTTGTCTTCGGCCGATCAATATGGCTTTGGCCAGGTTGAAAAATTTGACAAATTCACCTTTAATCTAGACTATAAAAATACAGAAAAACATATTGTCGCCATTGGTTTTCCTGCTGATTTTTTAGACAAAAACGATTCTTCTTTAAAGAAAATAAAAGTCGGGACCGAGGAAATTTTTTTTATTAAAGAAAGGTAAGAGCAATCACTACGTTATAAAAAGCGTGAACAAAAATTGGGATGATCAGACTCTTTTTCTGAAGAAAAATTAATCCATTAACCATGCTTAAAAGCATATCGGTAACCATAAATAAAAGAAGCATCTGACCAGTAATTTTTATATTGGTAAACAAAATTGGAACATGAAGGAAGAAAAAAAGAATACTGGTAAAAAAAGTCGCGGATAAAACATTTTTTGACTCTTCATAAAGTTTCCTCAAAACAAATCCGCGAGAGAGAATCTCTTCGGTTATACCGGTAGCTAAAGCCAAGGTAACAATTGTTACAAACCCAGATAAAGTTGGAGGCTTACTAATAAAACTAAATTTTCCATTGCGAAAATAAAAAGCGACCATTGCCGTTAATAAAAAAATTAGGCCGATTCCAAAACCATATAAAATATCTTTAATTATTTCCTTGGGTTTGAATTTTAAATATAGATAGTCAACAATTGACTTCTTATCAATTTTTTTTATGAAGTAAAAAACCGGCAAAACAAACACAATTGGCTTGGCAATAAATTCGTCAAACCACTCTGGCATTTTAAAATAACTTCGATAAAATGCCCAGGCGATTAAAATCACCGCCCAGAGATTTAACGCTTTCTGTGTCGAAGTCACTTTTTCTTTCATAGCATTAATTATTCCAAAAAATCCTTTAATTTACGAGCTCTCGTTGGGTGTTTCAATTTTCTTATCGCTTTTGCTTCGATCTGGCGGATTCTCTCTCGTGTCACTCTAAATTCGCGACCGACTTCCTCCAAAGTTTTTGACTTACCGTCCTCCAAACCAAATCTCATCATTAATACTTTTTTCTCTCTTGGCGACAAAGTATCTAAAACTTTGTTGAGGGCGTCTTTGAGTAACTCACGGGAAACTTTATCATAAAGGGTTGGTTGGTTGACGTCGGCGACAAACTGTTCGAGTGTTGCTTCTTTATCGTCTCCAACCGGAGTCGACAGAGACCGCGGCTGCTGGGAGATTTTCATCAGATTCTCAATTTCGTCGGTAGTCATTTGCATCTCGCGGGCAATCTCTTTTACCGATGGTTCTCTTCCTAATTTTTGAATCAATCTCCTTTGTGTTTTATAAAAACGGTTGATATGGTCGACCATGTGTACTGGAATTCTGATCGTTCGGGATTGATCGGCAATGGCGCGGGTAATTGCCTGCCTGATCCACCAAGTGGCATAGGTGGAAAATTTGAAACCGCGTCTCCAATCATATTTTTCTACACCGCGAATCAACCCTTTGTTGCCTTCTTGTATTAAATCAAGAAACGACAGTCTCCTACCGAGATATTTTTTAGCGATAGAAACAACCAATCTTAAATTGGCCTTGGTCAGCTTGTCTTTTGCTTTTTTATCGCCTTTTTCATATTTTTTTGCCAGAGAAATCTCTTCGTCAAAAGATAATAAGGGTGTTTTACCAATCTCTTTGAGATACATTTTGATCGGATCTAAAGACTCACCGTGCTTTAAAACTACCAGCTGCTCTAGTTCTTTTTCTATTTCTTCGACTGACTTTCTCGCTTCGACTTCTTCTCTTGTTGATACTGTCTCAAAAATATCGATGCCCTTTTTTAAAGCCTCGTTAAAAAACTCGTCTATTGCTTCTATGTGTTTTTCCGGATCAGGATAGATCAACAAAATATCATCCTGGACTAAGAAACCATCTTCTTTACCTTGGTTAAGTAATTCTTTTAAAGTTTTAGGCAACCGGTGTTTCATCATAATAATGATTCTACTAGGAAATTAGCTTTTTTTCTATCTCTTTTAGGTTATTACTTAAAGACAATAACTCGTTTTTTCGCTTTTCCGATTCTTCCTTGTCAGCTAGAATTTTTTTAATTTCTCTTTTTAGATAATATCTTTTAATCTCTAAGGCAAGCTTCAAAATACTCTCTGAACTAAGATTATGTTCTGATGAAGCAAAAAGATAGAGTTCGTCAAATATTTGCCTTAATTCAGGGGAAAGCTTAGCAACAAAGCGGTCAAGGTCGAACTGTTTTTGCCCGTTATTGTCTAAAAAAAATTTAATGATTTTTTGATGGCTTGGCAGTAAAAAATTATCCCAGTTGATAATAGAAAAAATTTTGTCGGCGGCTATAGATGGATTTTCTTCTTGAAAAATATAACTCAACAGATATCTCTCTATAATTACCTCTCTCTCTTCTTTTGATTTTGGCTGAAAACTGGGCTTGAAAGAAACTAGTTGTTTTCTTTTTCTTTTTATCCTCTGCATCATTATCTCGATACTCGTCTCGCTTACTACTAATATAGCAGCGACCTTTTTCACATAATGAGACCTGACAATCGGATTAGTTATTCTTTCAATAAACGGAATCACTTCTTCGCCGATCTTTTTTTTGTCAAATGAAGTATCTTCGGGGTATTTCTTTTGGGCGGTTTCAATTAAAAAATCATATATGGGTATCGGCTTATTGATGGCTTTTTTAAAGGCAGACAAATTAGATCTGACTGCTTCATCAGGATCTTTGCCAATCAGTAGCCTTACAATTCTAACTTCAAGATCCAGTTTTTCCGCTTCTTCAATGCCCCGTCTGGTTGACTCCTCTCCGGCTATATCGGCGTCCAGTGCCAAAGTAATCTTGTCGGTATATCTTTTCAAAAGCATCAACTGTTCATTCGTCAAGGCCGTCCCTTTGACGGCGACAAAATTGACAAAACCATTTTGATAAGGTGAAATCACATCAAACTCTCCCTCAACCACATAGACGTTTTTTTCTTTTTTTATCGTTTCTTTAGCCAAGTTAATTCCAAAAAGAGTTTCTCTTTTGTGATAGATCGGAGTTTCCGGAGTATTGATATATTTGGCCTGTTTTTCTTTGTCGTCCAGACTGCGTCCAGAAAAACCAATCACATAATCACGGCTGTCTTTAATAGGAAACATTAATCTGCCCCGAAACCGATCATAATAACTACCTCTTTCGTTTTTTACCAAAAGCCCGTTTTCGTAGATTTCTTCTTCTTCAAACTTTTTCTTTTTCAAAAATAAGCGCAACGAATCCCAACTCGAAGGCGCATAACCTAGTTGAAATTTTTTTATTGTGGCTGATTTTATACCTCGATTTTTAAGATAGTCCATTCCTTTTTCTCCAAATTTGGTTTTGTTGAGAAGATATTCAAAAAACTCTGCTGCTAATAAGTTCATGTTGAAATAGCGCTCTCTTTTTTTCCAGACCTTGTCTTCAAAACTAATTCTTTTTAAGGTGACGCCGGTTTTTTGGGCAAGCTCCCTTAAAGCTTCTATAAAGGTTATATTTTCCCACTTCATTAAAAACTTGACGACGTCACCACCCTCTCCACAAGCGCCAAAACAGTGCCAGATCTGGCGTTCAGGAGAGACAACAAAGGAAGGTGTTTTTTCGCTATGAAAGGGACAGACGGCCTTAAAATTTCTACCGGCCTTTTTTAAACTAATGAAACTCCCTATGTATTCAACAATATCCAATCGTTTTTTAATCTCTTCAACTGGGTTATCCATCGTTATCTTATTCTATCACGACGAAAGGAAAATAAAAAGATGAGGCAATGGAATTTTTTTAAAAAGATAAAAATTACGTTGCCGAGTCTTTTCTTAATTTGATATTCTATAAATAATCATTTATCATAAATTTATGCTTTACCTTTTCCTTGACAACCACACCATTAAATTTCTTGCCCTAAAAAAAACTCTCCTTGGCCAGGAAGAAACCTCTTTTTTTGAAAAAACCTATGAAGCACAACTTTTGGACAAAGGCCGTCCAGTCAATGTCGATCTCTTGGCATCGGCGATAAAAGAAGTCGTCACATCGTCCTCAAAAGCTGCTTCTGATAATCAAACCTTCCTCATTCTTCCCCAAGAAGCTTTTTATTATTTTCGTACCGAAGTTCCTTCAGACATCGCTCCTACAGCTCTAGATTCATTTGTTGTTGATAAAGCCCGGGCTTTGTTGCCGATTCTGCCTGACGATTTAATTGGAGATTCTTTCATTAAAGAAAGCGATGGTCAAAAAGTGGTCACCTACTTTGGCTTAGGGAAAGAAGGTTATGAAGATTACAGACAAGTACTTTCTTTAATCGACCTAAAAATTGTTTCTATTTTACCCGATAGTTTGGCTTATTTTAAACTTTTTGAGAAAACCCTAAGACCAGAAAAAAAAGAAATGATTCTTTATACGATTCTAGACAAGGATTTTATTAGCGGTTATTTATTTGATAACTTCGGCTTACTTGAAGAGAAAAAATTCTCGGTCAAGTTGGAAGAGGAAAATAAAGTAGAAACTATTCTTAAGGAAAAAGCTGAGGCTCTAAAAAATGACAAAAAGAAATTAAACCGGATTATTATCTCTGGACCCGGTTCCGATAAAATCAGACAGGACACTTTTACCAAATCGGTTGGCGTCTGGACTAATCCCTTAAAAAGAATCGTCCCGACTTTTTATGAATCATATTTGAAAATGTTGGTCGTCGATAACAATAAGCCTTTCCCACTTTTAAACCTTGATGTCTGCTTTGGAGCTTTTATATTCAGTAAAGAGGAAAAATTCTCTTTGATGAAAAACGGCTATAAGATGAAAGAAAAAAGATCGTTTTCTTTACCGACTCTTTCTTTGCCTAAAAAAGAAATTTTTCTCTTTATAGGATCGTTTGCGCTCTCTTTTGGCCTCTTTTTATTAATCTCGAATTTCAAATCGATCAAGCTGCCTTCTTTTAAAAACCAATCACTAGTCAACAACAAACCGTCACCAACTACCGCTCCGTCACCCACCCCAACTCCGTCTTTCAAAAAAGAAGAGTTGAAAATAAAAGTTTTAAACGGATCAGGAACCGCCGGAAAAGCTTCGGAAATGAAAGACATTTTGAAAAACAAAGGTTATCAGGAAATCATAACCGGTAATGCTGATAATTATGATTACGTAAAAACGGAACTTCAAGTAAAGAAATCAAAAATCCAGGCCTTTGCCATGATTAAAACCGATCTTAAGGATTATCTAACCTCTCCTAAGGAAACGTCTTTGGACGAAAAAGAAACTCCTGATGTGGTGATAATTATTGGTACGGATTTTAAGTAAAAATTCATGTGCTGGTATAAACCCGAAGTCAATTGTATTTAAACTGTAAATTTATATAATATCTACATTATTGTTACTGCGAACGCAGTGAAAGATAACAAACATGGAAAAAGAAGAATTGAAGAAAAAATTGGATAGTATCCTTGCTAAAGCTGATTTGAAAATCAAAAAGCAAGAGATTGCTGACTTAGAAAAACAGTCAGTCACTCCGGATTTTTGGTCGGACAGTAAAAACGCCTCTTCGGTTATGAAAAAAATCAACGACCTGAAAAAAGAAATCGAAGATATCGAAATGATGCAGCTTCTATTCGAAGAAAACCAGCTTAATCAAGCCAAACAATTAATCGACAAATACGAAATCTTGCTTTTCTTATCAGGCCCTTATGATAAAGGAGGCGCTATCTTTTCCATTCAAGCAGGACAGGGCGGCACTGAAGCTATGGATTGGTCAAATATGCTTTTTCGTATGTATACCAGATACTTTGAAAGAAAAGGCTGGTCCTATGAAGAAATAGACAGGGTCGAGGGAGACGAAGCCGGCATCAAATCAACGACTTTAAATGTCAATGGTCCTTTTGTCTATGGATATCTCAAATGTGAAGCCGGAGTCCATCGTTTAGTCCGTCAGTCGCCTTTTAATGCTGACAAACTGCGTCAGACATCTTTTGCTTCGGTCGAGGTTTTACCCCAAATTGAAAACAGGGAAATTTATATTAAAGAAGAAGACATTGAATGGCAATTCTACCGTTCAGGTGGAAAAGGAGGGCAAAACGTCAACAAAGTGGCAACCGCTGTCCGCCTCATTCATAAACCGACCGGTATCGTCGTCTCCTGCCAAACGGAAAGATATCAAGGAGCTAACCGTGAAAGTGCCCTGAAAATTCTTCGCGCCAAACTGTGGCAAATCGAGGAAGAAAAAAAGGAAAAAACCGTCGCCGGGTTCAAAACCGGAATGATTGCTTCCTGGGGAAGACAGATCCGCTCCTATGTGCTTCATCCCTATAAATTAATTAAAGATTTAAGAACAGATTTTGAAGAAAATAATGTTGATAAGGTTTTGGATGGAGAGTTAGATGGGTTCATTGAGGCGTTCCTTAAAATGTCAAAATAAGCAAATCCGACAAATAAACAAATGAATAATCAAATGCATAAACGATTAAATCATTTAAATTATTTGGTTTATTTACACATTTATTTGTAGTATTTGATTATTTGTTTATTTAATCATTGAATTTTCTCTTATAAGTTGCTATCCTAATTCCATATGGATAATAACAATTTAATTCATAATCTCGATCAAAAACCAGTTCAGGACGGATTAAGTTACAGAAAATTTTTTATCTTTGTCGGAATTGCTGTTATCTTAGGGACCGCTTTGGGATTTGGTCTGACTAAACTGCTGAAAAAAGGAGAATCAGTTAATCTTAGTTCCGCTAAGGCCGAAAAGACCGTCGGCATCGCCGATAAAAAAACTTTTAAGGATAAAGCCGAGGGCAGTTTGAAAGAAGGCGGTATTGACGGCGAAGGTAACTTCCATTTAGAAAGACCGGGGGGCGTATCTCAAAACGTTTATTTGACTTCAACTACGGTTGATCTTTCCCAATATCTTAACAGAAAAGTAAGAGTTTGGGGAGAAACTTTTGCTGCCGAAAAAGCCGGTTGGTTGATGGACGTGGGACTAGTGGAAATCCTTAAATAGTTCCTAAAGTCATAAAGTCGTAAAGTCTATAAAGAAAAATACTTTATGAACTTTAAAGACTTTATAAACTTTATAGACTATGATAGTCTTCGACAAAGTTTCAAAAAAATTTCCTTTAGGTAATTTTGCCTTAAGCGAGGTTTCCTTTGAAATAGATAATAATGAGCTTGTCTTTTTGGTCGGTCCTTCGGGCGCCGGAAAAACCAGTGTCATTAAATTAATTCTGAAGGAATTTTCGCCTTCTTCTGGTTCTATCCTAATTGACGATGAAGATATTTCTTCACCTGTTTTTAAGAAAGTTACCGAGCTGAGGCGGAAAATTGGTGTTGTTTTTCAGGATTTTAAGATCCTCCCTGATAAAAATGTTTTTGAAAATATAGCCATCACTTGTCAAATCAAAAACATATCTCGCTCTGAAACAAAAAATCAGGTCAAAGAAGCTTTATTTTTAGTTAATCTCTCTAAAAAAGAAAGGGTCTTTCCGGTCCAACTATCAGCGGGTGAATTACAACGAGTTGTTATCGCTCGCGCCATTGCCGACGAAAGAAAATATCTGCTAGCCGACGAACCAACAGGCAATCTCGACCCGAAAACTTCCTGGGAAATTATGAAGATATTTAAAAAACTCGAAGGAAAAAAAACTATCATTATCGCCACTCATAATAGCGACATTGTCAATAGTTTTCAAAAAAGAGTCTTGGTTTTAAAAGAAGGCAAACTCGTCAAAGATCAAAGAAAAGGGGGTTACGACATATGAAAGAAGTCTTTACCTCTCTAAGAAGAACTCCATATCAGTCCTTAGCCGGATTTTTGGTTCTATTTTTTACCTTGTTTCTTTCTCTGGTGCTTTTCATTTCTTTAAGTTTTGTCAATGGGTTCTTAAGTTATATCGAAACAAGGCCGCAAGTTACCGTTTATTTCCAACCAAAAACTCCAGAAAATAATATTTTCAAAGTCCGCGATGAATTATCAGCTTCGGGCAAAACCCTTTCAATAAAATATATCAACCAAAAACAGGCCTTCGAAATCTACAAAAACCTAAACAAAGATAATCCTCTCCTTTTGGAAATGGTTTCCGCCGACATCCTGCCTCCGTCTCTGGAAATCTACGCCAAAAAACCCATCTATCTTCCGGAAATTGCCGAATACCTTAAAAAACAGGGTGATGTCGACGAAGTTCAATATCAAAAAGATATCGTTGATAAATTACTTAATCTAACCAATATTTTGAGAAAAGGCAGTCTTATATTCTTTGTTTATCTTATCTTTATGTCGATCATTGTCCTAACAACTTCAACCTTATTTAAAATTGCGCTAAAAAAAGAAGAAATCGAGCTTTTGAAACTGCTTGGCGCCTCTAATAATTATATTAGAAAACCATACCTGGTCGAAGGACTGTTTTTGGGAAGCGTCGCTTCGTTAATCTCTTTTGTTATTGTTATTGGAATTTTTCTCTATTTTAATCCGTTTTTGAGGAGTTATCTTGCTGGAGTTCCTTCTTTAACCCTTGACCTTTACGTGACAAAACTAACAGTTTGGCCGATGAACCCGGTTTTTTTTGCCGTGATGTTTTTTCTTTCTTTAATTTTTGGCTGCATCATCGCGGTTGTTTCTTCCTTCCTTGCAACTCAAAAATACTTGAAAGTATAATGTAATTACAACAATCTGTTTATGAAAAAAGTCTTAAAAAAAATTTTTATCATTCTTGTAATAATTGTTTCTCTTAGCTTTTTGAAGATTCATGGTATTGAATGCGAATTAGGAATAAACCCTTCAGGAAGAAGTCAGGATGAATTAAACGAATTGATTAATAAATGTGCTGCCAAAAAAGACGAATTAAGCCAAAGACGTAATTCTTTATCTTCAGAAATACAATATATGGATACACAAATATATTTAACAACATTAAGGATTCAAGATACCGAACAAAAAATCATAATTACAGAAAAAGAGATTAATACTTTAGGTTCAAGGATTGAGGGTCTCGATGAATCTCTAACTAATTTATCAGGGCTTTTAATTAGAAAAGTTGTTGAAAATTATAAACAGAGAGAGATTTCGTTGTTTAGTTTACTCTTTGATAGTGAGAACGCAGGCGATCTGATAAATAAAATAAAATATGTCAAAACCGCAAGGGACAATAACCAAAGACTTCTTGTTCAAGTTCAAGAAGCAAAATCTAACTTTGAAGAACAAAAAAAACTAAGAGAAGAGAAGAAAACAGAATTAAATGAATTAACTGAAACGTTAAGTACTCAGAAACAGTCGCTTAATACCCAAAAATCCCAAAAACAAAAATTGTTAATTGACACTCAAAATGATGAAGTAAATTATCAAAGAATAATTTCTCAAGCGCAAGCGCAATTGGCCGGGTTTAAGTCTTTCGTATCGAGCGCCGGAGCGGGGATCATATCGGCTAATCAATTCGGTACTGGATCAGACGGAAATTATTATTCTCAAAGAGATACTCGATGGGCGACTCAAACTATCGGTTATTCTTCTGAGAATATCTTAAATGTAGGTTGTCTGTTGACTTCGGTAGCGATGTTGGGAAAAAAGTACGGATCTGACGTCACTCCTGCTAATATTGCTTCAGATGCTAATCGCTTTTTTAGTTCAACTGCTTATATGAGACTGCCTTGGGCCGGAGTGGTTGGCAGGTCATACTCCTCTATCGACACCGATGATAACAGTATAACTCAAGAACTTAACAACAGTAATTATGTCATTGTTGGCGTTGGCGGATGCGCTAACGGCGGCAGCCATTTTGTAGTTTTGACAAAAAAAGAAGGCAATGATTATATAATGCACGACCCCATTTATGGCCCGGATATAAAATTCAGCACTCATTATTCTAATATCTGCACGGCGGCTACCTTTAGGTGATATCGTAATAATTATCTTATCAATAAGCTTCAATTGATCGCTTTTGTAGACTATAGTCCGTTGACAAAAGAGTTTATAAAGTTTATAAAGTCCATAAAGTATGAAAAAACTAATTTTTATTGTTGCATTGTTAAATTGTTTCATTGTTTTTATATCAAGCCCTGTTGTTATATTAGCTCAATCAAATCTTTTGATTAATGAATTTAGCTCGGCGACGTCACAAGAATGGGTAGAAATCTATAATAATAGTCAAGAAAAAATTTCCTTAGAAGGAGTAGCTTTGTATTTTGATGCTAATCCTGACACCACTCAAAAACTAACCTTTTGCCAAGATGATTTTATTAACGTTAATTCTTATCGACTTATTAATGCAAAAGGCAGTTGGCTTAACAATACTGGCGATATTCTTATATTGAAAAAAAATGATGCTATTCTCGACACTATTGCTTATGGTGGTTCCAATCCTTTAAAAGCGCCAACGAGTTCTCAATCGGTAACTCGTATGCCTGATGGGGTTGATAATTGGATCATTACTAATTCGCCGACCCCCCAAGGAGACTATGCAATTTTTGAATGCCTAACACCTACCCAAACACCTACACCTATCCCCACACCAACCGAAACATCAATAATCTTGCCAACAGTCACTCCAATCCTCACCTCCGCAGTGAGTCTTGAACCAATTCTCACTCCAACACCAACTTCCTATGACAGTATTTTTATAAATGAAGCAATGGTTAATCCGGAAACAGGTAATAACGAATGGGTAGAACTTTATAATAACAATGATTTTTCTGTTTCTCTTACGAATTGGTTTATTGACGATTTGGAAAACGCCGGCTCGACACCCAAAGCATTCTCCTTGGAAATTCCCTCTAAAAACTATCACGTCTTCAATCTGTCTTCTTCTATATTCAATAACGATGGAGACAGTGTTAGATTATTAGATTTTAATAAATCTTTAAAAGATAGTTTTGAATATGATTCTTCAACTCAAGGAAAAACCTGGGGTAGAATTGATATTAATAATGATAACTTTTGCCTCCAAGAGCCGTCTTATGAATTCGTAAACAATCCTTGCTTAAACCCAACCACGCCTCAAACACCAACACAGCCTCCAATAAAAACCTTAACGCCAACAAAAACAATCATGATTAACAGTAAAACCATAATCAAACCTACAAATTACAATGTATCAACCTTGCCTGCCGGCCGGCAGGTACATCGAAGTATTAATTATCCAACTATTTATATGATAAAAAATTTAGATAACGGAGAAATCTTAGGAATTTCATCAGTTAGACCTAATAATAATTCTCTTGTCCGTTCTCTTAGTTTTGTTTCTTTATCTTATTCCCTTTTGACTATCCTGGCGGTTTTATTTAAAATGAAATTATTATATGGAAAAGGTAAAAAGCTTTTTTCAGCATTTATTTACACCAACCGAACAGAATAACTATCGAGCCAAAAGCCTTCATACTGATTTTCTTATGGCTTACTTGGTGATTGCCTTTGTGATGAGTTTTGTCTTCAAAAAAATCGGCTATACCAATATTCTGGGTTTCGCGACCGATATCAGCGTCGATAAACTTTATCAACTAACCAATCAGGAAAGAGAAAAAACCGGCCTTACTGCTCTAGCTTATAATGATAAACTTTCTACCGCAGCAAGCCTTAAAGCTCAAGACATGTTTGCCAAAAACTACTGGGCGCACTTTGCTCCAGACGGAAAAACACCCTGGGACTTTATCTTAAATTCAGGTTATCAATATGAATATGCCGGAGAAAATCTGGCGAAAAATTTTTTGTTCAGTGACGGTGTTGTTTCCACCTGGATGAATTCTCAGACCCACCGTGACAATATTCTAAAAAGAGAATATACCGAAGTCGGTTATGCTATCGTCAATGGCATACTTAATGGTGAACAAACTACACTAGTGGTCCAGATGTTTGGTAAACCAATTGTCTCACCGATTGCTAAACAACCCACTAATCAACAACCAGCTATCAATCTAAACCAAGAAGTTAAAGCCGAGGAAATTCCTAATAAGACGAAACAAAAAGAAGAACAAAAACAACTTGTTCTCGCCCAAAATAACCAAAAAAGTACCCTGAATTTTCCTGTTTTCACCTACAATATTAACATTATATTCTTTAGTTTCCTTCTTTTGGCTTTAGCGCTTGATTTCTATTTCGCCGCAAAATTCCATATCATTAGAGTAGGAGGGAAGAATCCGGCTCATTTTATTTTCATCTTGTTTATATTAATAGGTTTGTTAATTGCTTCAAGAGGCGCCATTATCTAAAATATGAAATATTTAGCTCATCATTTAAAAAAAGAGGTTAAAAGTCATATTTTTGATTATCTATTTTTGGTTACGGCAGGAATATTTTTCCTAGTGGCAGTAAACGTCTTCAAAGGCGAACGATTATTGGAATTTATCATCCTTTTGGCCTTTACTTCTTTTTATATCATTTGGGGAATCTACCACCACATCATCGAAGACAGTCTTCATTTGAAGATTGTGATAGAATATATCCTGATTGCTTTTACAATTTTATTTTTGTTAAAAATTATTATTTTTCCCTAGATTCTTCCCCCGCTTAGCGGGGTCGGAATGACGGGGTGGTCATGTATGAAAGGAGTCATTCTTGCCGGTGGTCTAGCGACTCGACTAAGACCTTTAACTTGGGTCACTAACAAACATCTTTTGCCTATCTATAATAAACCAATGATTTATTATCCTTTAGAATCATTGGTAAAGGCGGGAATAAAAGAAATCCTCATATCGACTTCTCCTGACCATGCTGGCCAATTTGCCAATCTTCTTAGGGGCGGGGACGAATTCGGAGTCAAGCTCTATTATTCTGTTCAAGAAAATCCAAAGGGCGGAATTGCTAATGCTATTGGTCTAGCTGAAGAATTTGCCAAAAGCGAAAAAATTACTGTAATTTTAGGTGACAATATTTTTAATTATGATCTCAAGTCAACCATAGAAAAATTTAAACAAAAAGAAAAGGGGGCAATGGTTTTTGGAATAAGAATGTCAGGAATGGAATCGAAACACTATGGAGTAATAGAAATCGATAAATCCGGAAAAGTAATTTCAATTGAAGAAAAACCTGAGAAACCAAAGTCTAATATTGCTCAAACTGGTATATACATTTATGACAAAAGGGTCTTTAATTTTATTAGAAAACAAAAGCCTTCGGCTCGGGGAGAATTAGAAGTAACCGATCTAAATAATTTTTATCTCAAAGAGGGGAGTTTGGAGTGTGTTCTTCTTGACTGGTGGATAGACGCCGGCACCTCTCATGATGAATTATTAAGAGCCAACAATCTCGTTGCTGAAAAAGTCAAAACAGGGCAACTTTAATTATGGATACTACTCTATTTTTATTAACTGCCGTCCTAACCATAACCACGGTTCTTCTTGTTATTATCGGCCTCCAACTTGTGTTTGTTCTCAAAGAAATAAGATTGACGGTAAAAAAAATCGGTGTTTTTGTCGAAGATTTGGAAAATATTGAGTCTAAAAAAGAAGTTACTTCTGAGAAAAAACAATTAATCAGAAAAAAACATTTAGCCCTTCATAGTATCTTGGACAAAATAAGAATTCTTTCACCAAGTCTGTCTTTGAAAACAAAAAAATTCTTTGTCAAAGAGAAATAGATTCACATTTGACTTTCCAATTGACATATTGTATGCTATAATGGTTTCTTTATCCCCTATCGTATTTAGAGGGGTTTTTTGCTGTTAACAAAATCATTATCCTTTTCCTATCCGATGAATAAAACCGATAAGCCCCATATTAAACCCCAACGCCATCTCTCCTTCGGCAAAGAAGATCAAAAACTGGCTGAAATTGATTTAATCGAAGTACAGAAAAAGTCTTGGAACTACTTTCTTGAAACAAGTATAAAAGAAACACTGGCAGAATTTTTTCCTATCGACGATTACACCGGAAAAAAATTCACCCTCCACTTTGATAATCTTTTTTTTGGCGAAGCCCGATATCCTCTTGAGCTTTGCCTTAAAAAGAAACTCACCTACGACACCCCGGTTTATTTAAAATTAAGACTTCTCAACAAAAAAACAGGCAGCGAAAAAAAACAGGATGTCTATTTCTTTAACCTACCCAAGATGACTGATAGGGGTACTTTTATCATCAACGGCATAGAAAGGGCGATTATCAATCAGATTGTTCGTTCTCCTGGCGTCTATTTTACTGCTGAAATAGATAAAACTACTGGATTAACCTTATATAACGCTGAGATAAGACCCTATATCGGCGCCTGGATCGATATTACCATCAACAAAAATAATCTCATCGAAATGAAAGTCAACAAGAAAAGAAAGTTCTTGGCGACGGTTTTTCTAAAAGCATATGATGGCGAAAATAATAACCAACTTTTAAACCAATTCGATACTCTTGATAAAGAGCTTTTGGAAAAATATATTTTGCCCACTCTTAAAAAAGATCAAACCAAAAACAAGGATGAAGCGATATTGGAAATTTACAGAAAAGTCAGACCGGGCGAACCTCTGATATTAGATAACGCTTATGAAACTATCAATAATTTATTTTTCAACCAAAGGCGTTATTCTTTAGCCGACGTCGGTCGCTACAAAATTAATAAAAAACTCGGCGTCAATTTGGAAATTAATAAAGATAATCGTCTTCTCTCTAAAGTAGACGTCATCGAGACTATTAAATACTTAGTCAATCTTACTAATAATAAAGGTGAATTTGATAATATTGACCACCTTGGTAATCGTCGTCTGAGGACTGTCGGTGAATTGATTGCCATGTACGGCATCAGGGTTGGTATGGTCAGAGTCAGCCGTGAAATAAAAGAAAGAATGAGTTTGGTCACCGGCGAAACCAACATTATTCCATCTCAAGTGGTTAATTCTAAACCTTTAATCGTCGCTATTAACTCATTTTATCGAACCAGCCAACTGTCAACCATTGTCGACCAAACCAATCCTCTCTCCGAACTTGACAATTTGAGAAGAATTACGGTCGGTGGGCCGGGAGGTATTGAAAAAGAAAGAGCTTCATTCTCAATCCGGGACATTTCTTCTTCTCAATACAGCAGAATTTGTCCAATAAGAAGTCCTGAAGGACCCAATATCGGCGTCGTCACCTATATGGCTTTATACGCCAAAGTCAATAAATATGGATTTTTGGAAGCACCATATAAAAAAGTCATCAAGGGTAAAATTTCCTCTGACACCATCTATCTTCAAGCTGATGACGAAGAAAATTTCTACATTACTTCTAATAATGTCAATGTTAATAACGAAGGTAAGATTACCGACCATACCGTGGTTGCCCGTTATCAAGGAGAAATTGTTGAAATTCCAGTTGAAAAGGTTAATTTTATTGATGTTTCGCCCCGTCAGGTTGTTGGCGTTTCCGCATCTCTCATTCCATTTCTCCAAAATGACGATGCCTCACGTGCCCTGATGGGAACTCACATGCAATGCCAGGCCGTACCGTTATTGTATCCTTCGGCTCCAATTGTTGGAACAGGACAAGAAGAAAAAATTAGTACGGCTCTAGGTCGAACTATCATCGCTCCTGAAGACGGTACTATTAAATACGTCGACGGGCAAAAAGTAATTTTTAAAGGAAAAAGCGACAAAACTTGGGAATATCACCTGGAAAGATTTGTCCGCACTAATAAAGACGTTTTTTTCGATCAAAAACCAATTGTCGAACGCAACCAAAAAATCAAGAAGGGAGAAGTTATTGTCAATGGCCCATCAACCGATAAAGGCCAACTTGCTTTAGGACAAAATCTTGTCGTTGCTTATACTTCTCTCAATGGACTTGGTTATGAGGACGGCTTTGTCATTTCGGAAAGGCTAGTCAAAGAAGACGTCTTAACCTCAATTACTATCGAAGAATTTGTTGCTGACTTGGTTGACACCAAGCTTGGACCAGAAGAATTGACAAGAGATATTCCAAATGTCAGAGAAGAAGTTTTAGCTAACTTAGATAAAGACGGTTTAATTGCAATCGGGACCGAAGTTACAGGCGGCGATATTTTGGTAGGCAAGGTCGCTCCTAAAGGCGAAAAAGAATTGACCGCCGAAGAAAGACTATTGAGGGCAATTTTCGGAGAAAAAGCCAAGGATATTAAAGATACTTCTTTGAGAATACCATATGGCAAACGAGGCACTGTTATCAATATCGAAACCATCGATGGTAAAAAAGATCCCAACGAACTCGAACCAAGCATCCTAAAAAGAATTATTGCCAATACGGCTCAACTCAGAAAAATCTCTGTCGGCGATAAACTGGCCGGAAGACACGGTAACAAAGGCGTCATCTCAAAAATTCTTCCCGAATGGGATATGCCTCATTTGGAAGACGGAACTCCCGTCGACGTCATTTTATCGCCGTTGTCAATTCTTTCCAGAATGAATTTGGGACAGCTTTTTGAAAATCTATTGGGAACAATCGCCCGCAGGAATAATCTAAATATATCGGTTCCTGTTTTTGAAAAAATCGAAGAAGAATTTATTACCCAAGAGTTAAAGAAAGTCGGCTTACCTATAGATAGTAAAGTCACCCTTTTTGATGGTCAGACCGGTCTTCCTTACGAAAGAAAGGTCTTGGTCGGAACGACTTATATCATGAAGCTTATCCATATGGTCGAGGATAAGTTTCATGCCCGGTCGGTCGGCCCCTACTCCCTCGTCACCCAACAACCACTGGGCGGAAAATCTCAATTAGGAGGACAGAGATTTGGAGAGATGGAGGTTTGGGCTCTTGAAGCTCACCGAGTTCCCTACACCCTTCAAGAATTATTGACGATTAAGAGTGACGACGTCCGAGGAAGAACAAAGGCTTTTGAATCGATTATTAAAGGAATAGACATACCGCAATCATCTGTACCGGAATCATTTCATGTTTTGGTTAAGGAATTAAATGCATTGGGATTATCGATAGACTATATAAAGTGAAAAATTAAGAGTTAAAAGTTAAGAATTTAATTAAGAATTAAGAGTTAAAAATATAATTTTTAATTTTTAACTAAACTTTTAATTTAATTTTATGGATGACATAAATTTAGTTGATTTTTCCGGACTTAGAATTAGTCTGGCCTCGCCGGAAGCGATTATTAAATGGTCGCATGGCGAGATTATCAAGCCGGAAACGATCAATTACCGGACCTTTAGAGCAGAAAAAGACGGTCTTTTTGACGAAAGGATTTTTGGACCAACCAAAGATTACGAATGTTATTGCGGTAAATACAAAAGAATGCGTTATAAGGGAATTGTCTGTGATCGCTGTGGAGTGGAAATTACCACATCTGCGGTCCGAAGAGAAAGAATGGGGCATATTAAGCTAGCTTCCCCTATCGCCCACATTTGGTATTTCAAAGGCTCTTCTTCGGTGTTAAGCAGCATCCTTGAGATTCCTCCTCAATCTTTAGAGCGAATCATCTACTATGCTCTTTATTTAGTTAAAGAGGTCAATAAAGATGGACAAAAAAAGGCTATCAAAACTATTGATGAGATACAAAAAGAAGAACTAAAGATCTTAGAAGAAACCCACATAAAAGAAGAAGAACAAATAAAACGAAGGTTCGAAAAAGAATATAATGAACTAAAAGAGAAAATCACCAACAAAGAACAATGGGAAATTACCAAACAGGAAATCGATTTCAAGCAAAGAGAGCAGCTAAAACTTTCCTCTAACCAATATGTCGAGAAAAAATCTAAAAAAGCGGGTTTCTTTGAAAGAATTTTAAAGATCATTAAGTCTACTAAACCAGCTGATGCCATCGAAGAAGACGATTATCTTTTTCTTAAAGAAAAAAATGTCGAGGATTTCTTGAATGTTGGAATGGGTTCGGAAGTCGTCTTTGAAATTCTTTCTTCCTACGACGTTCAAAAAGAATATGCCGCGTCATTAAAAAATTTATCTGAAGCCAGAGGAGAAAGAAGGAATAAGCTTTTGAAAAAAGTCAGAGTTCTCGAATCATTCATTAAAGCAAAAATAGATCCTAAATGGATGGTATTAACAGTTTTACCAGTAATCCCGCCTGATTTACGTCCGGTTGTCCAACTACCAGGAGGTAAGTTTGCCACTTCAGACCTCAATGACTTTTACCGAAGAGTCATTAATAGAAACAATCGCTTAAAGCAGTTGATTGATTTGGGGGCACCGGAAATCATCTTGAGAAATGAAAAAAGAATGCTTCAAGAGGCTGTCGATTCTTTAATTGATTTACAAAAATCGCGAGGCCGCAGTCGTACTCAAGGTGCTGCTTCAAAAATCCAGAAATCTCTTTCTGACATCTTAAGAGGAAAACAAGGTAGATTTAGACAAAATCTTTTAGGTAAAAGGGTTGATTATTCCGGACGCTCGACTATTATTGTCGGTCCAGAATTAAAATTGGACCAAGTCGGCCTTCCTAAGGAAATGGCTCTTGAGCTTTTTAAACCCTTTCTTCTACACGAGATCATTATCCGTGGTTTAGCTCCCAATATTAAAAGCGCCAAAAACTTTTTGGAGAAAAAGGAGCCAGCCATCTATGATATTCTCGAGGAAATTACTAAAGAACATCCTGTTCTTCTCAACCGTGCTCCCACTCTTCACAAGCTATCAATTTTGGGTTTTTATCCGGTCCTAACCGATGGTTATGCTATTAAACTGCACCCGACGGTCTGTGCCGGTTACAACGCCGATTTTGACGGCGACGCCATGGGTGTTTTCTTACCTCTTTCAAAACTGGCCATAGACGAAGTTAAGGAAAGAATGCTGCCGTATTATAATCTTCTTAAACCAGCCGATGGTTCGCCGATCGTTTTTCCCAATAAAGAAATGGCTCTTGGTTGTTATTATCTAACCACTCTCGACACCAATTACACAAAAAAGAAAGATCAAGAATTAAAATACTTTGCTACTGAAGAAGAAGCGGTTAACTTTTATCAAGTGAGAAAAATCCAACTAAGGGAACCTGTTTTTGTGAAAATTGAACCTAAAGTAATTAAAACCTCAGTTGGAAGAATTATTTTTAACCAAGCTTTGCCTGTTGAACTACGTTTTATCAATGAAAACGTTAAGGCGAATGACCTCAAAGCCCTTATTGTCAAAGCTATTAAGCTCTATGATGAAAAAACTGTAGGCAGCATCATAGATAGACTTAAAGATATTGGATTCTGGAGTGCGACTGTTTGTGGAGGTTTGTCGGTTTCTATTTTTGACTGTCAAATGATCCCGGAAAAAAATCAAGTCATTGCGGAAACCGAGAAGCAAATAGAAAAAGTCAGGAAAAATTTTGACCAAGGACTATTGACCTTGGAGGAAAAAAGACGATACTCTAATAAGCTTTGGATTAATACAACAGAACGCTTAGCTGATCAAACCTGGGCGGCTCTGGACGAAGAAAATCCCGTTAAAATTATTATTAAATCTGGAGGCGCTCGCGCTTCACGAGAACAACTAAAGCAGCTTTCGGCGATAAAAGGATTGGTGGTTGATCCTTTGGGAAAAATTATTGAAGTCCCAACCAAATCTAATTACCGAGAAGGTTTATCTATCTTTGAATACGTAATTTCTGCCCGAGGAGCAAGAAAAGGGTTGACTGACTCGGCTTTAAAGACTGCCGACGCTGGTTATCTCACCCGAAGACTGGTTGACGTCTCCCATGACATGATTGTTAGAGAAGAAGACTGTGGAACGACTGAAGGTTTAGAAGTTTCTACCGAAAATAACCGCGGAGGAAAATTTAAAGAAAGGATTATCAGCCGCTTCGAAGCCAAGACTAACGAACTAATTACAGAAGACAAAGTCGCTTTTTTAGAAAAAGAAAAAGTAACAAAAGTAACAGTACGTTCTCCGCTCTTTTGTAAATCACCATATGGAATTTGCCAAAAATGCTATGGCACTGATCTATCAAACCATAAACTAGTTGAAATTGGTACCCCTGTTGGCGTCACCGCTGCTCAGTCAATCGGCGAACCGGGGACTCAACTGACGATGAGAGTCAGACACTTTGGTGGTATTGTTATTTCCGACGTTACTCAGGGTTTACCTCGAGTTGAAGAACTTTTCGAAACAAGAACCCCAAAAATAGTCTCACCCATATCTGAAATCGGGGGCAATGTTTCCATCCAAGAAGATACAGAAAAAGACGTCTATCACATAAAGATCGTTTCCAACAATAAAGAAGCGACCGTCAAAGAACAAGAGTTTGTTATTCCAAAATCCCAGAAACTAAAAGTCAAGGACGGCGATTTAATCACAAGCGGCACTCCTCTTTCCGAGGGATACTTCGACATCGACGACGTTTTGGCAATCAAAGGCCTGAGAGCGGCTCAAATCTATCTTTTAGATGAAATTCAAAAAGTTTATGAGTCCCAAGGAATTGTTATCCACGACAAGCATTTTGAGGTCATTATAAGAAAGATGAGTGATAAAGTCATTATCGACGATGAAGGTGACACAGCTTTTATCAAAGACGAAGTTGTTTCGAGAATCCGTTTTGAAGAAGAAAATAAACGAGTTTTGGCTAAAGGCGAAAAACCGGCGACCGGCAAGATTTCTATCTTGGGAATCACCCGGGCGTCTATTTATACTGATTCTTGGCTGTCGGCGGCTTCTTTCGAACAAACTACGAATGTTTTGAGCTCGGCCGCGATCAAAGGTAGTGTTGATTACTTGTTGGGTCTAAAAGAAAATGTTATAATTGGCAGATTAATTCCGGTCAGTTCTCAATTAATTGAGAAATATTACGGTAAATTTTTAGGAAAATATGCCGACAGTCAACCAGCTGATAAAACAGAAAAGGACAAAAAGGAATAAAAAGTCAAAGTCGATTGCTTTGAAACAAGATTTCAATTCCTTGAAGAGAAGATATGTCAAAATCAATAATCCTTTTAAAAGAGGTGTTTGTACTGTGGTCCGCACCATGACGCCAAAAAAACCAAACTCAGCTCTTAGAAAAGTCGCCAGGGTGAGACTGTCAAACAAGATGGAAGTAACCGCTTATATCCAAGGAGTCGGTCATAATTTAGCCGAACACTCAATTGTTTTGGTTCGTGGCGGCAGAGTCAAAGATTTACCAGGAGTCAAATATCATATTGTTCGCGGTAAATTTGATACTGCTGGTGTCGAAAACCGCACCAGTTCAAGATCTAAATACGGCGCGAAGTTAGCCAAAGCAAAGGCAACATGATAAGTCAATAAAGTCCTTGAAGTCGTAAAGTCTATAAAGTAAAATTCTTTATGAACTTTAGAGGCTTTATAAACTTTATAAACTAATTTTATGCCGAGACGCAAATATAAAAAAATAAAAATAAAACTAGACAAAGTCTATAACAGCCAAGAAGTGGCCAAGTTGATAAATTATCTTATGATAGATGGACAAAAAGCAGTTGCTGAAAAAATTGTTTACAACGCTTTAGACGAAATAAAAAAACAAGGGCAGGATCCTTTAAGAACTCTTCACCAGGCAATAGGCAATACTTCTCCAAACTTTGAAGTCAAACCGCGTCGATTAGGAGGCGCCTCTTATTTAGTTCCAATCGAGGTGAGACGAGAAAGAAAACTTTTCCTGGCTTTGAATTGGATCATTGAAGCAGCGCGTTCTCGACCCAATAAAGAATATCACAGTTTCTCTAAAAAATTATTGGCTGAGATTGTGGAAGCAGCGAAAAATCAAGGCCAAGGAGTGGCAAAAAAACTACAGACAGAGAAACTGGCAGAAACGAATAAGGCATTCTCCCACTTAAAGTGGTAAGTTAGTCCATAAAGTCGTAAAGTTTATAAAGTCCATAAAGAAAAATACTTTATAGACTTTAAGGACTTTAAAGACTTTATAAACTAAATTATGGCGCAACAAAGTATTATCACTAAAAATCGTAATGTTCCTTTGGATAAAATCCGTAACGTCGGTATCATCGCTCATATTGATTCAGGAAAAACCACAACCACGGAAAGATTTCTTTTTTATACAGGAAAAACCTACAAAATCGGCGACATCGACGAAGGCACTACTCAAATGGACTGGATGCCGCAGGAGCGAGAAAGAGGAATAACGATTGTTTCTGCCGCAACAACAACCTTCTGGAAAGGAGTCAGAATCAATATTATTGATACTCCGGGTCACGTCGACTTTACTGCTGAAGTAGAAAGATCTCTCCGTGTTTTGGACGGAGGTGTGGTTATTTTCGATGCTGAAGAAGGAGTCCAATCACAGTCAGAGACGGTCTGGCGCCAGGCCGATAAATACAAAGTCCCCCGTATTTGTTTTATAAATAAAATGGATAAATTGGGGGCCGATTTTGAAGCTACTGTCGGCGAAATAAGAGACAGATTGGGCGCCCACCCGGCGGTGATGACTTATCCGATCGGTAAAGAACAGGAATTTAAGGGTGTTATCGACTTATTGACAATGAAAGCAAAATATTGGGATAAAGATCCGCAGGGAATCGAGTTTAGAGAAACCGATACTATTCCTGAAGAAATTAAAAATAAGGTAGTTGAAGCCCGAGCTCGGTTAGTAGAAAAAATCGCCGAAACCGATGATAAGCTTTTAGATAAATATCTAAAAAACGCAGAAATCACTGTTAAGGAGTTAAAAACCGCCTTGAGAAAAGCCGCCATTGCCTATAAATTAATTCCTGTTTATTGTGGAACTTCACTACGAAACAAGGCGGTTCAGCCTATTCTTGACGCCATTATCGATTACCTGCCTTCTCCTTTTGATTTAAAAGAAATCAAAGGCATCAATCCTACAACCAATGCCGAAGAACGTCGTCAACTCACTCCTGAGGAAAAATTTTCTGCGCTGGCCTTCAAAATTCAACTCGACCCTCACGTTGGAAAATTGACGTATATAAGAATATATTCTGGAGTATTAGAATCTGGATCTTACGTTAATAACATCAACCGTGGTAAACAGGAAAGAGTCAGCCGCGTTCTTTTAATGCATGCCAACAATCGAGAGGAAATTGATAAGGCTTATGCCGGCGAAATAGTCGCTTTGGTTGGTCCAAAAGATACCAAAACCGGTGATACTTTAGCTGACCCCAATAAACCAATTATTTTAGAAAAAATCACTTTTCCAGAACCAGTCATCTCTCTTGCGATTGAGCCAAAAACTAAAGCCGACCAAGAAAAGCTTTCTTATTCTTTGCAAAGGCTGGCCGAAGAGGATCCGACCTTTAAAGTCAAAGTCAACCATGAAACCGGCCAGACAATTATGTCCGGTATGGGTGAACTTCACTTGGAAATCCTCGTTGATAGGATGAAACGGGAAATGGGTATGAATGTCAATGTGGGTAAACCCCAGGTCGCTTATAAAGAAACCGTCACAAAAACCGTTCCGAAAGTCGAAGGAAAATATATCAAACAAACCGGCGGCCACGGTCAATATGGACATTGCGTCATTAAAATAGAACCCTTAGGCCGCGGTGAAGGGTTCAAATTTGTCAACAAAATTAGAGGAGGAACAATTCCTTCCGAGTTTATCTCTCCGGTTGAAAAAGGAGTAATTGAAGCGATGGAAAAAGGAGTTCTTTTGGGTTACCCGATGACAGATTTACAAGTGACTCTTTTTGACGGTAGCTACCACGACGTTGACTCTTCAGACATTGCTTTTAAGATAGCAGGTTCAATAGCGCTACAAGACGGGGCGAAACGCGCCGGTTTGACACTCCTTGAACCTATAATGAAACTGGAAGTGACTGTTCCGGAAAACTTTATGGGTGTTGTCATTGGTGATATTTCTGCCAAACGAGGAAAGATTTTGGGAACGGAAAAAAGAGCCAGAGCGGTTATTATTAAAGGCATTGTCCCACTGGCTGAAATGTCAGGCTACGTCACTATTCTTAGATCTTTAACTGAAGGAAGAGGAATTTTCTACATGGAACCATCCCACTACGAAGAAGTCCCGCATAACATCGTCAAAGCAATGCTTCAGAAATAAGATCTTTAATGCTAATTAAATCTATAAAATTCCCTCCCATAAGTTTTTTTAAAATAATTGCTGTTGAAGTTGACTCACCTATTATTTTTACTTTTTGTTTTTTCTTTTTTAAAAAAAATACTAAAGGATAAAAATCCCCATCTCCACTAATTAAAATCATCTGATTGTACTCGGATATAAATCTCATTGCGTCAAAAGTAAGATCAACATCACAGTTGGCTTTAATTTCTGGTTGCCTGTTGATTTTCTTTACAAAATAAACATTACATTTAGGGCATTTTATATTTTTTATGATTGGTTTTTTACTATATTTTTTTATCCTTTTTAATCTTAAAATATATCCTAATTTTTCTAGTTTTAAATAAGAGTTGTCTTCTAAAGATTCAACGCCGGCATAGAAAAATATTTTCTTGGCTAAAAATCTTTCTGTTAGATAATGATGTAATTTTCTATAATTTACCTTCCAACCGCCAGTTCTTCGAGCGCCGTAAATCAAATTAGAAACATCAATAAAAACGTATGTTTTATTTGACATTGACTTTTATAAAATTATCAGTAAAATATAATTAATACTTAAGAGAGGATTCTTTAAATGAGTCCTCTCTATTTTTTATCCTTATAAGCCTTTTAGCCTTAATAAATAATTTTGTCAACGGACTATACGCTACAAAAATATGAATTTAGATTATCTAATCAATCTATTTCTTTCGATATACCACAATCCTTCGTTCCCTTACCGAAGGACGAGGAATTTTCTACATGGAACCGTCGCATTATGAAGAAGTGCCAAGAAATATTATTAAGGCAATGGTGGAAAAGTAAAATTATTCAGCTTTGTTAACCTTGGTTAAATATTCCTCATACTGTTCAAAGCTCATGATTGGTTGTTCACTAACCGGAATATAACCATGTTTTGCAATAGCAGATTCTAATATATATTGTTTTATAGGTATTGCTTTTGAGAGGTCATATCCGGGTGGTAAAACCGAGAGAATTTCCGTATATCCTTTTTCCCTTCTTGCTTCAACAATTAGCCTCACGCCATTTAAACCGCCTTCCAGTTTAGCTACCGGAGTAACTGAATTTATTCCAAGTTCTTTAAAGTTCATATTACGTTGTTGGTACCTGAATAATATTTATTTTAACATTAGGATATTTTTGCCGCAATTGATCAATTTTTAATGATATGTCTGTTCCTGTCGACTGTCTATATTTATTTTCCTTACCAGAAATAGCATCAGACGGAATATTAATTGAATCAATATCTTCAATGCTCACTCCTCCAAGTATTTCTGCTTCAACATATCCATGCATAGATTGACTGCTATTTAGATTGTGGATAGCTTTAGCTGTAATTCCAT
>Ga0315297_10000360_pt1 | contig 26124 bp, 18 predicted proteins | sample YL17G15_0_MG_FD_203628 | JGI IMG/M metagenome (GOLD analysis project Ga0315297, IMG submission 203628) | Sediment microbial communities from Yellowstone Lake, YNP, Wyoming, USA - YL17G15_0 | ecosystem: Environmental > Aquatic > Freshwater > Lake > Sediment | place: USA: Wyoming | collected...
CGTAGGCCTGTGCGTGCTGGATCGCGTGGCCGACCTCGTGAGCGCCGACCGCCGTGGACGCGATCGAGACCCCGCGGAACACCTCGGGCGAGAGGTGGATGGACTTGCTGCGCGGGTCGTAGTGGTCAGAGAGGGAGCCCGGTGTCTCCTCGACCGGCACCTCGTTCAGACCGTTCGCGTCGAGGATACGACGCGCGACCTGAGCACCCGTCATGCCGTTGGCCACCGGTACCTCGAGGTTGCGCGCAAATGTGGTCTTCACCCGATGCTGCGCCCAGAAGCCGATGACCATCGGAACGATGAAGGCGATCAGGAAGGTCACGCCGGGATGGTAGCCGCCAGGATCTCATGGCCCGCCAGGCTTCTCAGGCGAATACGCGCTTTCTTAACCCTCGGCTTGGAGCTGCTGGCACGAAGCGGCATTGCTGAACGCCTGCTGTAACTCGGTCTTCGCGTCCTCTCCGACGTTCGCGCTTTGAAGGTCTTCGACCGTGGTCTGGGTCGTGTCGAGCAGGGCCTGGAACTGCGGGGCGAGCGCAGCCAGCGCCTGGAGGAAGTCGGCGGGCGAACTGGCGTCGGCAGCATCCTCAGCGCCCTGCTTCAGCGTGCCGAAGCTCGACTCGATCTCCGCGGCGGCCGAATCGAGCTGCTGCTTCAGGGCGTCGCCGGAGTCGAGGTCTGGCGAGCCGAGCGCCTGTAGGTCGTCGACGAGCGTCTCGGTCGCCGTCGTGGCGTCGGCGAGGGACTGCTGAAGCGACTCGGGTGTCAAGGTATCGCCACTGACATCGGAGACGGCAGTGATCGAGGAGCGCCAGGTGGTGAAGCTCGTGCAGACCGAGTCGGCCCATGCAGTCGCCGACGGCTGCCCATTGTCGTCCTCGGTCAGCCGCATGACTAGAGCGGCAACCACGATGGAGACGATCCCGATCACGATCGCAGCGATGAACCAGTTCCTGCGCACGAAATCGAGTCTAACGTCCCCTCAGCACCGCCCTGTGGTCGCTCGTCGACGACGAGACAGGCGACTCCATTACGCGGATCCGGCTAGAGAAGGCGCGCTCGGGAGCACTCCGGACGTGGCGCGTCGGCGCAGGTAGCGCCTCAGCTCGTCCGCGCCCCAAACGATGACCGGGAAAGTGGCGAGGATGGCCAGCTCGGCCGGGCCGAGCGCCGTTGTGTGGAAGATGGGCTGGAGCGCCGGGATGTAGATGAGAGCCGCTGCGAACACGAGCTCGAATGCGATCCCTAGTAGGAGGAACCGGTTCGAGAAGAAACCGATGGATCGGAGCGACGCGTAGTCGGTGCGCGCGGCGACGGCAGTCCCAACCTGACAGGCCACGATGCCGGCAAACGTCATCGTCGTCGCTCGTACGTAGTCGTCGTGGAGCAGATCGCCGCTCGAGACCGGGTCACCAGGATTCCAGCCGGCGCCCACTAGAACCGCCAGGAACCCCGCCATAACGAGGACGGCTTCGATCCCGCCGACGAAGATCCACGCGCGGAAGAGCATCGCGCGGCGGATCACGCCTTCCTTCCGAGAACGGGGTGGACGCTCCATGAGCCCCGGCTCGGCCTGCTCGCGGCCGAGGGCGAGAGCGGGAAGAATCTCCGTTCCAAGGTCGATGGCCAGTATCTGCATCACCGTCAGCGGCAATGGGATGGCTCCGCCCGAAAGAGCGAAGACGAGGAACGGAACGACCTCCGGAGTCGCGTGCGCGAAGATGTAGAAGACGAACTTCCGGATGTTCTCGTAGACGCGCCGGCCCGCAGCGACAGCCGCGACGATCGTCGAGAAGTTGTCGTCCGTGAGCACCATCGTCGCCGCCTCGCGGGCGACTTCGGTCCCAGAAAGCCCCATCGCCACGCCGATGTCGGCGCGACGAAGTGCTGGAGCGTCGTTCACTCCGTCACCGGTCATGGCGACGACATGGCCTTCGTCTCGAAGCGAGTCGGCGATGCGCAGCTTGGCTTCCGGCGAGGTGCGCGCGAAGACGAGCTCACGGCCGTCTCTGAACAACTCGTCGAGCTCGCGCTCACTCATCCGCTCCAGCTCGGCTCCCGTGACGACCGTTGCACCGTCGCCCACGATCCCAACCCTCCGCGCGATCTCGACCGCCGTCAGCCCGTAGTCGCCGGTCACGACGATGATCCGAATCCCCGCCTCGTGACAGCTGGCGACGGCGGACGCCACCTCTGGCCTGGGTGGGTCGAAGAGCGCGACGAGCCCGAGCAGGCAGAGGTCGCGCTCGGCGTCCTCCCGGCGGGTCGGCGGCTCCGAGCCGTCCTCCAGGCGGCGGCGGGCGACCGCGAGCACGCGGAGACCCTGCGACGCCCAACGCTCGAGCACCTCGAGCACCTCGTCCCGATCGACCTCCTCGAGCGGTACGTGGTCGTCGGGTCCTCCGATCGTGCTCGAGCGCCGGAGCACCTCTTCCGGCGCGCCCTTTGCGTGCACCGTGAGGCCGCCGTCCTCGCGCTCGTCGACCGTCGACATCAGGCGCAGCTTCGGATCGAAGCGGTAGATCTTCCTGCGACGATGCTCGCGCCGCGTGACTGCGACGTCCACCCGAAGCGTCCGAGCAGCCTCGAGCAGGCCGACCTCGGTCGCCTCGCCACGAGACTTACCGGCTGACTGCGGATCCAACTCCGCGGTGCTGCAGGCGGCGATCGTTCGCCCGACGAGGCCGAGCACCGGGTTCGCTGCCATCGCAGCCTCGACGTCGACGCCGCTCTCGAGATCGATCTCACCGAGCGGTGTCCAGATCCGTAGCGCCTGCATGCGGTTCTCGGTCAGGGTTCCGGTCTTGTCGGTGCAGATGACCGTGGTCGAGCCGAGTGTCTCGACCGCCGAGAGGCGCTTGACGAGTGCGCCGCGCCGCGCGAGGGCGGCAACGCCGACGGCGAGGGAGAGCGTGATCGTCGGCAGCAGCCCTTCCGGGACGTTTGCGACGATGAGGCCGATTGCGAAGATGAAGGAGTCGCGGAAGGGCAGACCCGCGACGAGCCAGCCGATCGGCAAGAACAGGACGCCCACGACGACGGCGACCAGCGCGATCAGCCAGGCAACTCGACGCACCTGCGCTTCGAGTGGGCTCGGCTCCTCCTCGACCCGCTGTGACAGCGCCGCGATCCGACCGAGCTCCGTGCGCATGCCTGTGGCGTAGACGAGAGCCCGCGCTTCCCCGCCGACACAGCTCGCGCCGCTGAAGACGAGGTCGCGCGCCTCGATCATCGGGCCGGTCGTATCGACGAACTCGGAAGACCGGAAGACCGGCTGCGACTCGCCGGTGAGTGTGGACAGGTCGACTTCGAGGTCTCCTTCGAGCAGACGGGCGTCAGCACAGATCCTGTCCCCCTCCTCGATCACGAGGACATCGCCAGGCACGAGGCTGTGCGCCTCGACCTGCTGCATGCGCTCGTCGCGGATCACCCGGGCCTGAAGGGGGAGGTAGCGACGAAGCGCCTCGACCGCGTGCTCGGCTTGCCGCTCCTGCGAGAAAGCGAAGACGGCGTTGATGACGACGACCGTGATGATCGCCAACCCCAGCGGAGGCAGTCCTGCAGCGAACGCCAGCGCTGCGGCGACCCAGAGGAGGAGCGCGAGTGGATGCACGACCTGCCTGGCGAGCTGCCGTGGCCAGCGGCGGCCGCCCTGTCTCGTCAGCTCGTTGGGGCCGTAGGCGATGAGGCGACGCTCGGCGTCGCGACTCGAGAGCCCCTCGCGGCGCGCTCGGAGGTCCCGCAGAAGAAGGTTGATCGGCTCGCGAGCGTCACGAACACTCGGTTCCGGGCTCCCGAAGCGCGGATCCGTCTCCACTCATCCATGGTGAAACGGCATGCTCCTAGACGCATCCGGGAGCCTGCCGATCCGCGGAGGGACAAGTACGGAGGCCCCTCAGGGCCTGGCACAGACTGATCGAGCGCGCGGAGTCCGGGCTACGGAGTGCCCGCTACCACTTCGAGCGGCGCCCGCGGCGGCTCGTATAGACGAGTCGTGGCCGAGCGGTTTCGAGCCCTGCCTCCTCGAACTGCTCACGGTGACCCAGACGGTTCGCGACACGGCTCGTCTCTTCCTGCTGGTCGGGGAGCACGAACGTGATCGCGATTCCGCTCCGCCCCGCGCGACCCGTGCGTCCGGTGCGGTGAACGTATCCCTTGTCCTCGTCCGGCGGGTCGTAGTTGATCACGTGAACGATGTCGTCGATGTCGAGGCCGCGCGCGGCTACGTCAGTGGCCACGAGGACCTGCACCTTCCCACTCGAGAAGCGCTGGAGCGCGCGCTGCCGCACGGATTGCGAGAGGTCACCGTGCATCGCAACCGCATCGACCTGGTGAAAGGCCAACTTGCGGGCGAGCTTGTCGGCGCCTCGCTTCGTTCGAACGAAGACGAGCGTCCGTCCGTCGGTCTCACGGATGTGCTCAACGAGGGTCTCGAGCTTGGTATCGGGGCGGACGGCGACGAAGCGGTGGGCGATCTCGCCGGACTCGCTATCGGTGGGCGGCTCGGCCTCGAAACGGGACGGACTGCTCGTGTACTGGTGTGCGAGCGTGCCCACCTCACCGTCGAGCGTCGCCGAGAAGAACATCGTCTGGCGATTCCGCGGTACGAGTCGAAGGATCTTGTCGACCTGAGGCTTGAAGCCCATGTCGAGCATCCGGTCCGCCTCGTCGAGGACGAGGATCTTGATTGCAGAGAGGTCGAGGAGACGCCGATCGGCGAGATCCTGGAGCCGGCCCGGCGTGGCGACGAGAATGTGCGCCGTGCGGGCGCGCTCCGCCTGCGAATGAAGCGGGGTACCTCCGTACACGGCGGCGACGCGAAGACCGTTCGCAGGAGCGATCACTGTGAGATCCCTGGTCACCTGGAGCGCGAGCTCGCGCGTCGGGACGAGGACGAGGGCGCTCGGGCGCTGGTCGCGATCGGTCGTCCGCTCGACGATCGGAATCGCGAAGGCGAGCGTCTTGCCCGAGCCCGTCTGCGACTTGGCCAGGACATCGAGTCCGGCGAGCGCGTCGGGGAGGACGAGGGTCTGCACCGGGAAGGGTGCGTGGATTGAGTGAGCGGCGAGCGCGTCGACGACACGCGCGGACACGCCGAGCTCACGGAAAGACTGCTGGGACAAACTGTTCAACTCCTTTTCGAACGTCGAGATTCGCCTACCTCGAACGTCCTAGGAGGAACGAGAAGCTCATCTCACAGGCCGACGGTATTGCCGACCGTGCCCCCACGGTAGCAGTCACGAAGCGCGAAGCTCCGATTTATGCTGGTGCGAGGCCGCGCGCCTTCCTGTTGGAGGCCGTCTGGCGACGCTGTGCGGAGAGCTCGACTTTACGCAGACGGACGTTTCCCGGCGTAACCTCGACACACTCGTCTCCGCGGATGTACTCGAGCGCCAGATCGAGCGAGAGCGGTCGCGGAGGGATCATGCGAACGTGCTCCTCGGCGTTCGGGGAGCGCATGTTCGTCATCTTCTTCTCCTTGGTCGCGTTCACATCGAGATCTTCGGCGCGCGCGTTCTCGCCCACGATCATCCCCTCGTAGACATCGACGCTCGGACCGACGAAGAGCGATCCGCGCTCCTGCAGGTTGAGCAGCGCGAACGTCGTCGTCTTGCCGCGGCGATCGGCGACGAGAGCCCCCGTCGGCCGTGTGCGGAGCTCGCCGAACCACGGCTCGAAGCGCTCGAAGACGTGGTGCAGGATCCCCGTGCCGCGTGTCTCCGTCAAGAACTCCGTGCGAAACCCGATGAGGCCGCGCGCAGGGACCACGACGTCCATGCGCACCCAACCACTGCCGTGATTGACCAGCGCCTCGGTGCGCCCCTTGCGCAGTGCGAAGAGCTGCGTGATCACACCGAGATAGTCCTCGGGCGCGTCGATCGAGACGCGCTCGACCGGCTCGTGCATGACGCCGTCGATCTCGCGAGTGACCACCTGCGGCTTGCCAACCGTCAGCTCGAAGCCCTCCCGACGCATCTGCTCGACGAGGATCGCCAGCTGGAGCTCGCCCCGGCCCTGTACCTCCCACGCGTCGGGCGACTCGGTCGGCAGGACGCGGAGCGCGACGTTGCCGATGAGCTCCGCACGAAGGCGGCCTTCTACGAGCGTTGCGGTCAGCTTGTTGCCGTCGAGGCCCGAAAGCGGCGACGTGTTGATCCCGATGGTCACGGAGAGCGACGGCTCGTCGACCGAGATGACCGGCAGTGGGCGCGGGTCCGCCAGGTCCGCGAGCGTCTCGCCGATCGTCACCTCGGGAATCCCCGCGATGGCGATGATCTCCCCCGGACCGGCCTGCTCAGCGTCGACGCGGTCGAGCGCCTCCGTCACATACAGCTCGGTTATCTTCGCCCGCTCGATCGTCCCATCCGAGCGGCACCACGCGACCTGCTGCGCGCGGCGGATCGTCCCGTGCAGGACGCGACAGAGCGCGAGGCGGCCGACGTATGGCGACGCGTCGAGATTCGTCACGAGCGCCTGCAGCGGATGATCCTCCTCGTACGTGGGCGCGGGGATGCGGTCGAGGATGAGATCGAGCAACGGACGGAGGTCCTGCTCGAGCGCCTCAGGGTCGGGGTCGAGAGATGCGCGTCCCGCCTTCGCGTTGCAGTAGACGATCGGGAACTCGATCTGGCTCTCCTCTGCGTCCAAGTCGAGGAAGAGCTCATAGACCTCGTTGACCACCGCCTCGATTCGCGCGTCGGGGCGATCGACCTTGTTGACGACGAGGATCACCGGCAGCCGAGCCTCGAGGGCCTTGCGGAGGACGAACCGTGTTTGCGGGAGCGGCCCTTCACTCGCGTCGACGAGCAACAGCACACCGTCCACCATCGTCAGCCCGCGCTCGACTTCACCCCCGAAATCCGCATGACCTGGCGTGTCGATGATGTTGATCTTCGTCCCGCCGTACCGGACGGCTGTGTTCTTGGCCAGGATCGTGATGCCCTTCTCGCGCTCGAGGTCCATCGTGTCGAGCACGCGCTCGGCGACATCCTGGTTCTCGCGAAACGCGCCCGACTCCCAGAGAAGGGCATCGACGAGGGTTGTCTTGCCGTGGTCGACGTGCGCGACGATCGCCACGTTTCGGATCTCAGAGCGCTCAGGCACCTACCGAGGGTATAGGCGGCAGCTCGCTCGCCGGCGAACGCCGGCGCTACTCGCGGCTGGACGCGGCCCAGATGTTGATCTCACTCTCCGTTGCGTAGCGGTCGATCTCCGCGAGCTCGGCGTCTGTGAACTCGAGATTTTCGAGGGCAGCCGTATTGCTCTCGAGCTGGGCAACGCTCGACGCGCCGATGAGTGTCGAGGTCACGCGGGGATCGCGCAGCGTCCAGGCAAGAGCCGCCTGGGCCAGGGTTTGCCCGCGACGTTCAGCGATTTCATTCAGGGCGCGGATCTTGGTGAGCGCCTCGCCGGTCAGGAGATTCGGCGAGAGCGAGCTTGGCCAGCTCGCGCGCGAGCCTTCGGGAATACCGCCCAGGTACTTGTCCGTGAGCATGCCCTGCGCCAGGGGGGAGAAAGCGATGCAGCCGACGCCGAGCTCGCCGACCGCGTCGAGGAGCTCGGGCTCGATCCAGCGGTTCAGCATCGAGTACGACGGCTGGTGGATGAGGAGCGGCGTTCCCAGCTCATGGAGGATCGCGGCCGCCTCTCTCGTCTTCGACGCCGGGTAGGACGAGATCCCGGCGTAGAGCGCCTTCCCCTGCCGGACAGCTGTGTCGAGCGCGCCCATCGTCTCCTCGAGCGGTGTCTCCGGGTCGAGGCGATGGGAGTAGAAAATATCGACGTAGTCGAGGCCCATCCGCTCGAGGCTCTGGTCGAGGCTCGCGAGCAGGTACTTGCGCGACCCCCACTCTCCGTACGGGCCGGGCCACATGTCGTAGCCGGCCTTCGTCGAGATGACGAGCTCGTCACGGAAAGGCTCTAGATCGCTTCGGAGGAGCCGGCCGAAGTTCTCCTCCGCCGAGCCGTACGGCGGCCCGTAGTTGTTGGCGAGGTCGAAGTGGGTGATCCCGAGGTCGAACGCGCGCCGGACGATCGCGCGGCTCGTGTCGAGCGAGCGGTCGTGCCCGAAGTTCCACCAGAGCCCCAGCGAGATCGCCGGGAGCTTCAGGCCGCTGCGGCCCGAGCGACGGTAGAGCATCCGGTCGTAGCGATCGTCTGCGGGCACGTACGTCATGGAGGCTGAGGATAGTGACGCACGCGGGCCAGGCGGGCCTCGCTCCTATCGCGCAACGAGCACACTGCAGTGGGCGTGGTGGAGCACCTTGGTGCTCACCGATCCGACGAGCCAGCGTTCGGCCGTGCTTATGCCACGCGTGCCCATGACAACAAGGTCGGCGCCTTCTGAGTCGGCCTCGTCGAGGATGGCCATCGCGGGATCGCCGTGCCGCTCCACCACCGTGGCCTCGATGCCTTGCTCGGCAAGCGCAGCCTGTGCCTCGATGGCCTGGCGGTGGCGTTCCTTCTCCTCTTCAGGCGTGGGCAGTGTCCCCGCATAGCCAAACAGCGGGAGACCCTCTGCCGAGTTGACGACGGTCACGACATCGCCCTCGTGATGGAGAGCAACCATGGTTTCAAGCGCACGCTTCGCCCCGTCGGAGCCGTCATATGCGAGCACCACCTTCATCTGGATCACCTTCCTCCCTCCGGCACTTCCAGCATGCGCCTCTCGTGGAGATGCCGCATCCGTAGGAACAACGTCATTCGAGCCGTTTCGCAATGCGGGGATCCACTGACTGCTGTTGCGCCGAAGCCCCGACGCCACCTCGCCCCAACGTTCCTAGGCTCCAAGAAACCACTACCCGGGAGACGGTGTGCAAACGAAGCTGCAGGGCCGCGATAGCCAGGTCATCGACTCTCAAGTGCTGGAGCGAACCGTCGATCGGCTCCGGGAAGCGAGGGTTGCTCTGCCGACGTTCGGCCAGCTCGCGAGCCCGGCTCTGATTCCGCCGGGCATTCGCGTGGCGCTCTCACGGATCGGAGCCGACGACGGCGATCCGCTGAACCTGTTCCGCGTGCACTGGTACAACGGCGCGAGCCGGGTCGACGTCGTCGACGTGCCCGATCACCTCGTACTTCCGCGCGAGCTCACCGGTGTCGAGGCCAGGATCGTCGTGGCATTCGGCGATCGGTTCCCTCTCATCGGGGCGCACAAGGTGCTCGCCGCCTATGGGTGTCTGGCCCCGAGGCTCGTCAGCGGGCAGTTCGACCCGACCCGACAGCGTGCGGTGTGGCCGTCGACCGGCAACTACTGCCGAGGAGGCGTCGCGATCTCGCGGCTGTTGGGCTGCCGCGGCGTCGCGGTGCTCCCCGAGGGTATGAGCCGCGAGCGCTTCGACTGGCTCGGGCACTGGGTGATGGACCCGGGCGACATCGTCCGGACACCGGGCACCGAGAGCAACGTCAAGGAGATCTACGACAAGTGCAAGGAGCTCGCCGCCGATCCCGACAACGTCATTCTCAACCAGTTCTCCGAGTTCGGGAACTACCTCGTCCACTACCTCGCGACCGGCGCTGCGCTCGAGCGGGTCTTCGAGTCGCTTCTGGAGCGCGAGCCGGGGCTCCGGCCCCGCGCGTTCGTTGCGGCGACGGGCTCGGCCGGGACGATCGCCGCCGGCGACTATCTGAAGGAACGGCTCGGCTCGCTCATCGTCGCGTGCGAAGCGCTCGAGTGCCCGACCTTGCTCTACAACGGCTTCGGCTCGCACAACATCCAGGGGATCGGGGACAAGCACATCCCGCTGATCCACAACGTCATGAACACCGACGTGGCGTTGGCCGTCTCCGACCGCGCGACAGACCGCCTCGGCGTTCTGTTCGGCACCGACGTCGGGCGGAGCTATCTCAGCAGGCGTGGTGTCCCCGACAGCGTCATCGAAGGACTCCCCTCGCTCGGGCTCTCGAGCATCTGCAACGTCCTCGGTGCCATCAAGACGGCCAAGTACTACGACCTCGGCCCCGACGACGTCGTCCTCACGATCGCCACTGACGGGGCTTCGTTGTACGACAGCGAGCGCGAGATAGCACTCGCCCGGTACTTCGCCGACGGACTCGACGAGCCGGCTGCCGCAGAGATATTCGGCGAGCATCTGCTCGGAACGACGACCGACCACTTCCTGGAACTGGGACGCATCGAGCGCGAGCGGATCTTCAACCTCGGCTACTTCACCTGGGTCGAGCAGCAGGGAGTCTCGCTCGAGGAGTTCGAGGCGCGGCGGGATCCAGCATTCTGGGCCCGCCTCGCCGAGGTCGTCCCGGCCTGGGACGACTTGATCGACGACTTCAATGCGCGAACCGGGGTCCTGGAGGCTCTGTGAGCCGCCCTGCGTCGCAACTCGTGTGCGCCGGGTGCGGCGCAGTGCCGGACTGGTCGGAGCCGTATCCGTTTCGGTGCCCCAACGCGGGCAGAGGAGACGATGTCGACCACGTTCTTCGACGCAAGCTCGACCTCTCGGCCCTTCGTTTCCCTGCTGATGACGCGGAGCCGAACCCCTTCATTCGCTACCGCACGCTGCTCCATGCGTACCACGTCGCGATGCGCGGCGGTCTGTCGGACGAGACGTTCTGCACGCTCGTGAGGGAGCTCGACGCGAAGGTCGCGGCACTCGACGGGCATGGGTTCTCCGAGACTCCGTTCGCACGCAGCTCCGAGCTCAGCACCGCGCTCGCATTCACGGATGTCGGGGGCGTCTGGGTGAAGGACGAGACAGGGAACGTGTCGGGCTCGCACAAGGCGCGACATCTCTTCGGAGTCCTCGTCTACCTCGAGGTCGCGGAGCGCCTGGGCCTCGCCGAGAGCGAGCACGGTCGAGAGCTCGCGATTGCGAGCTGCGGCAACGCTGCGCTCGCGGCGGCCGTGGTCGCAGCCGCCGGCGGACGCACGCTTCGCGTGTTCGTCCCGGCAGATGCCGATCCGTTCGTCCTCGACCGTCTCGAACAGCTCGGTGCGCACATCACGGTGTGCAACCGAGACGGCTCTCCGGGAGACCCGACCTACAGGAGGCTGCTGCACGCAATCGGCGAGGGTGCCGTGCCCTTCACGTGCCAGGGCAACCTGAACGGACTGGCCGTCGAGGGAGGCGAGACGCTGGGCTGGGAGATCGTCTCCTCCGGCGCTGTCGTCGATCGGCTCGTCGTGCAGGTCGGCGGCGGCGCGCTCGCGAGTGCGTGCATCCATGCCTGCGGGGAGGGCGTCGAGCTCGGCGCGCTCGCGGCCACGCCTCGCATCGACACGGTGCAGACCGAGGGTGCGTGGCCGCTGAAGCGCGCGCTCGATGCCGTTGGGAAGCGAGGCGACGCGGAGCACGCCCTCCGCTTCGCCTCGCACCATCGCTCCGCGTTCATGTGGCCCTGGGAGAGCGAGCCCCACAGCGTCGCTCACGGAATCCTCGACGACGAGACCTACGACTGGCTGGCCGTCGTCGAAGCAATGCTCGCAACCGAGGGCCGTGCCCTCGTCGTCGACGAGAAGACGCTCGAGGAGGCCAATGCGCTTGCCCGTGAGACGACGGGCATCGACGTCGACCACACGGGCTCCGCCGGTCTGGCCGGCCTGCTCGCGCTGCGAGCGATGGGCCAGGTTGCCGACGACGAGCGCGTCGTCGTGCTCTTCACCGGTGCCACGAGAACTGCCCCGCCACCAAGGAGGAACGGAGATGAGGAGTTTTCTCGGACGAGACATCCTGTCGCTGAAAGGCTTTGAGCGCGCCGAGTTCGAGCGCGTGTTCGAGGTCTGCGACGAGCTTGCCCCGATCGCTCGGAGCCGGCGAAATGCCGACCTGCTCGCTGACAAGACGCTGCTGACGGCCTTCTACCAGCCGAGCACGCGCACACGGCTGGCCACCGAGGCCGCGATGCACCGCCTCGGAGGCCACGTTCTGGGCTTCTCGGACGCGAAGATGACCCGGGCCGGCGACTTCTACCAGGAGTCGATCAAGGACACGGTTCACATGCTCGAGTACTACGGCGACGTCATCGCGATGCGTCACTTCGAGCAGGGCGCGCCTGCCGAGGCCGCCAAGTGGTCGTCCGTCCCGATCATCAACTGCGGCGACGGATGGGGTGAGCACCCGACGCAGGTCCTGACCGACCTCTATACGACCAAGAAGGAGCTCGGCACGCTCGACGGACTCACGTTCCTGCTCGTCGGTGACATGCGCATGCGGACGATGCACTCGATCCTCTACGCGATGTCGCAGTTCGACACCAAGGCGTACGTGGTCGGGCCTCCCGAGATGTCGCTGCTGCCGGAGTTCAAGAGCGAGCTCGACGAGATCAATGTGCTCTACACGGAGGCTCCCTCGGTCGCCGAGGTCATCGCCGAGTGCGACGTCATCTACATGGAGCCCGTCGTGCAGCCCGACTACACGAAGTCCCGCGACGAGCGGGGCGAGTCGATCGGCACCACACCCGACGCCTACCGGGTGACGCGGGAGCTGCTGCGCGACCAGGCCAAGCCGGACTCGATCGTGCTCCACAGCCTGCCCCGCATGGACGAGCTGCCCGAGGACGTCGATGGAACACGGCACGCGAGGTACTGGATCGAGGCGTTCAACGGCGTCGTGACGCGAATGTCCCTTCTCGCACTCGTCCTCGGTGCAATGGAGTGACGATGGAGTTCACGCTCAACGGCGAGCCGGTCACCGCCGATCCCGGCGAGGGGAGCAGTGTTCTCGAGCTCCTGCGCGAGGACTTCGGCCTGCGATCGGTCAAGGACGGATGCGCACCGGAGGGCTCGTGCGGCGCGTGCACGGTCATCGTCGACGGGCGCGCAGTCGTCTCCTGTGCGCAGAAGGCGACGCGGATCGAGGGCAAGCACGTCATCACCCAGGAGGGGCTCTCGGAGGACGAGCGTCAGCTCTGGGCCCGATCCTTCGTCTCCGCCGGTGCCTCCCAGTGCGGCTTCTGCTCACCGGGAATCGTGATGAAGGCGGAGGTGCTGCTGGAGAAGAACGCAGCGCCCTCGAGAGACGACATCGCACGCGCGCTGCTCGGCAATCTCTGCCGCTGCACCGGCTATACGAAGATCCTCGACGCGGTGGAGCTCGTTGGAGCTGCACGCCGAGGTGAGCCGCCTCCCGAGGTGAACGGCGACGCACGCGTGGGATCGCGTGCCGCCCGGTACCAGGGAATCGAGCTCGCGCTCGGTGACATGCCGTACGTGGGAGACATGAAGGCGCCCGGGATGCTGCACGGCGCGCTTCGCTTCTCGGATCACCCGCGAGCTCGCGTTCTCCGCATCGACACGACGCGAGCCGAGGCGCATCCGGGCGTCGTGGCCGTCGTCACCGCAGCGGACGTGCCCGGCGAGCGGGTGCAGGGCGTGCTGACCAGAGACTGGCGGCAACTCGTTGCCAAAGGCGAGACGACGTCCTATGTCGGCGACGTGCTCGCCGTCGTCGCTGCCGAGACGCGTCACGCGGCGCGCGAAGCATCAGAGCTCGTCGACGTGGAGTACGACGTCCTCGACCCGGTCACCGATCCCTTCGAGGCGCTGGCCGATGGCGCGCCACGCCTCCAGGCCGACGGCAACGTGCTGTCGACCTCCCGCGTCAATCGTGGAGATGTCGACGCTGCGCTCGCCGACGCCGCCCACGTGGCGACCGACACGTTCCGGACGCAGGCGATCGAGCACGCCTTCCTCGAGCCCGAGTCCGCGTTCGCCGTGCCGGACGGGGAGGACCGGCTCCGCATGTACTCGCAAGGACAGGGCGTCTGGGAGGACCGCCGGCAGATAGCGTCCTTCCTCGGCGTTCCGGAGGACCACGTGCACGTCACGCAGGTCTCGACCGGCGGGGCATTCGGAGCGAAGGAAGACCTCAACGTCCAGTGTCATGCGGCGCTCTTGGCCCGGCTCACGGGCCGACCCGTGCTCGTGACGTTGAGCCGGAAGGAGAGCCTGCGCTTCCACTCCAAGCGGCATCCGATGTGGCTCGAGTACACGGTGGGCTGCGACGACGAAGGCCGACTCGTCGCGGTGCGCGCTCGCATCGTCGGCGACACCGGCGCGTATGCCAGCGTCGGCGACAAGGTGCTCGAGCGCGCGGCCGGGCACGCGTGCAGCGCGTACGCGGTGCCGAACGTCGACGTCGAGGCGATGGCCGTCTACACGAACAACCCGCCGTCAGGCGCGATGCGCGGTTTCGGCGTGAACCAGTCCAACTTCGCCATGGAGGGCGTGCTCGACCTGCTCGCCGAGGCGGTCGGCATCGACGGCTGGGAGATTCGCTGGCGCAACGCGCTGGACGTCGGCGACCGGTTCGGCACCGGCCAGAAGCTCGGAGCCGGGGTCGGCCTGAAGAAGACGCTCCTGGCCGTGCGGGACGCCTACCGGGACGCTCGCTTCGCCGGGATCGCCTGCGGGGTGAAGAACACCGGCATCGGCAACGGCGTCCCGGAGCACGGTTATGCCGTCCTCCGTCCCGAGCACGACGGCTCTCTCACGCTCTTCCACTCGTGGACCGAGATGGGCCAGGGCGTTCATACCGTGCTGCGGCAGATCGCCTGCGAGGAGCTCGACCTCCCGGCCGACCGGGTGCGGGTCGCCGTGAACACCGAGCGTGACCTCGATACGGGCCAGACCACGGCGTCCCGGTCCACCGTCCTTGGCGGCAACGCGGTCATCGACGCAGCCCGGCGGCTGAAGGCGGCGCTCGACGGACGGCCGCTCGAAGCGCTGGCCGGTCAGGAGTTCCGCGGCGAGTTCGCCGTCGACTGGACGACGCCCAACGACGCAGAGGAGCCTGTCACCCATATCGCCTACGCCTGGGCGACACAGGTGGTCATCCTCGACGACGAGGGGCGACTCGAGAAGGTGATCGCGGCCCACGACGTCGGCAGGGCGATCAACCCGACGCTCGTCGAGGGGCAGATCGAGGGCGGAGTCCACATGGGGCTCGGACAGGCCCTCTCCGAGGAATTCGTCGTCGAGAACGGCGTCCCGGTGACGCAGACCCTGAAGTCGCTTCACATCATCCCTCCGACCGGAATGCCCGAGGTGGAGTGCATCCTCGTCGAGGAGCCGCAGCCCGAAGGCCCGTACGGCGCCAAGGGAGTCGGCGAGGCCGCGCTCGTTCCTACGGCGGCCGCGGTCGCGGGCGCCCTCTACGCGTTCGACGGTACTCGGCGGACGCGACTGCCCATGAAGAACTCGCCGGCCGCACTTGCGGCTGTGCCTCATCTCGTTCGAGCAGGTAGGCGGTCGTGATCCTCACGGGAGCGACGGTCGCCACGTCTCTCGATCCCGTGCGCGTCGGCGAAGGGGACGTGCACGTGAAGGACGGCCGGATCGCGGCCGAAGGTGGCGGCGAGCGCCGCGACTGCTCCGGCTGCCTCGTCGTCCCGGGGAACGTGTGCGCGCACACGCACCTCTACTCGGCGCTGGCGCGGGGAATGCCGTACGACCTCGACCCGCCGGAGAACTTCCTCCAGGTCCTGCAACGGATCTGGTGGCGTCTCGACCGCGCCCTCGACGAGGAAAGCGTGCGAGCGTCGGCTCTCGTCGGCGGGATGGAAGCGCTCCTCTCCGGGACGACCACGCTCGTGGATCATCACGCCTCCCCGAACGCGATCGACGGGTCGCTCGACATCATCGAGGAGTCGTTGCGCTCACTCGGCGTTCGCTCGATCCTCTGCTACGAGACGTCTGACCGTGACGGGCCGGAGCGCGCGCAGGCCGGACTCGCGGAGAATCGCCGGTTTGCCGAGCGCGTGCGCCGCGAGAAGCTGCCGCTGGCGCGCGGGCTGATCGGCGCGCATGCCTCGTTCACGCTCTCCGACGAGACGCTTTCGGCTTGTGCCGACACGGCGCGTGAGCTCAGAGTGGGCCTGCACATCCATGCGGCCGAGGATGCCGTCGACGAGCGCGACTCGGTCGTGCTCCACGGGGTCGGAGTCGCCGCACGTCTGGCGCACGCCGGCGCCCTCGACGGACGGACGCTCCTGGCGCACGGCGTGCACCTCGACGATCACGAGATTGCACTCGTCCACGCGGCGAACGCCTCGCTCGCGCACAACGCACGCTCCAACATGAACAACGCAGTCGGACGTGCGCGGCTCGATGTTCTCGGCCCTCGGGTCGCGCTGGGAACCGACGGGATTGGGTCCGACATGTACGAGGAGTCGCGAACGGCCTTCTTCCGTCTGCGCGAGGATCACTCCGGAGTTGGCGCCGATTGGCCGCTCCAGCGCCTTGCCGAGGGAGCGCGGTTCGTTGGCGCCGCCTTCGATGAGCGACGCCTGGGGAGGATCGAGACAGGTGCGCCGGCAGATCTCGTCGTCCTCGACTACGCGACCCCTGCACCGCTGACCACTGGCAGCTTCCCGGGGCACTGGGTGTTCGGCCTCGGCTCACGGCATGTCCGCGACGTGATGGTCGCAGGCGAGTGGGTCGTGCTCGACAGGCGACTGACACGCGTGGACGCACAGGAATTGGCGGCGGATGCGCGTGTTCAGGCGGAACGCCTGTGGCAGCGCCTCGCCGAGATCGGGCCACACGAGTTCGAGCCGAAAGGAGGGCGACGATGGCCGTCGCCACTGACCATCGAGTAGCGCTCTACCTTCAGGACAAGCACCCCATCCGCGACGGCATGCAGTACGTCCAGCTCGCCGAAAAGTGTGGCTTCGAAGCCGTCTGGCAGGCCGAGAGCCGGCTCGTTCGAGAAGCAACGGTGCCAATGGCCGCATTCGCTGCGGTGACCGAGCGGATCGCGATCGGCTCGGGCGTCGTGAACAACTGGACGCGGAACGTCGGGCTTCTCGCCGCGACCTTCTCGACGCTCGACGACCTCGCGCCGGGCCGGATCCTGCTCGGAATCGGCGCGTGGTGGGACCCGCTTGCGTCCAAGGTCGGTATCGAGCGGCGCCGCCCCGTGCAGGCGATGCGCGAGACGGTCGAGGTCACACGCCGGCTGCTCGCGATGGAACGGGTCACCTTCCACGGCGAGTTCGTGGACGTCGACGACATCGAGATCGACATCGTTCACGGCGATCGCTCGCCGAAGGACGTTCCCATCTACATCGCCGCAACGACGGGCATGAAGATGATGGAGCTCGCGGGCGAGCTCGGCGACGGCGTGCTCCTGAACTACCTCGTCGGGCCGAGCTACAACCGCGAGGCCCTCGAGCACCTGGCTGCGGGCGCCGAGCGAGCGGGACGGAAGCTCGAGGACGTCGACCGTCCGCAGCTCGTCGTGTGCTCGCTCGACGACGATCGCTCCCTCGCGCTCGACCGAGCGCGCGAGCTCGTCACGCAGTACCTCGGGCAGCAGCCTCACATCGGTAAGGCGAGCGGCGTCGATGCATCTCTGCTCGAAGAGATCGGCCGGATCTTCACCTGGCCGGCAACCCAGGCGCAGATCGAGAAAGCGATGGGGCTCGTCCCCGACGACGTCGTCCAGCTGATCACGGCATCGGGGACCGTCGACGACTGCCGGGCGAAGGTGCAGGAGTACATCGCCGCCGGCTGTACTTGCCCCGTTCTGTACCCGCTCGGCGACGACGTCCCGGCGATGATCGCGGCCTTCGCCACGGTAAGGGTTTGATGGACGTCAGGCCGCACGCGAGCCCCTCGACTTGGGCCTCGCTCAACACGCAACTGATGAAAGCGAGGTAGCGATGCACCGCATAGCCATAGACCGCAAGACGCTCGTGGGGCGCGACTTCATCGAGACCCTCGACTGGACGGTCGAGGAGATCGAGGAGGCGCTGGCGGTCGCGGGCGAGCTCAAGACGGCTTTCAAGAATGGAGAGCAGCACCGGCTGCTGCCGGACAAGACGCTGTTCATGCTGTTCCTCGACAAGTCAACCCGGACCCGGAACGCGTTCGAGTCGGGAATGACACAGCTCGGTGGCCATGCGATCTACCTCGATGCCGAGAAGACGCAGGTTGCGCACGGCGAGAGTCCCAAGGACATGGGCGTGATCCTGTCCCGCTACGGGCACGGCCTCGCCATCCGCCACGATCTCGCGCCGTACGAGGGCAACGTATGGATGCGTGAGATCGCCCGTTGGGCCGACATCCCGCTCATCAACCTCCAGTGCGACGTCGACCACCCGACGCAGACGCTCGCCGACCTGATGACGCTGCGCGAGAAGCGCGGCGAGAATCTTCAGGGGATGCGGGTTGCCGTGTCCTGGGCCTACGCGCCGTCCTACGCCAAGCCGCTGTCGGTTCCCCAGGGGCTGGCAACGCTGCTACCTCGCTTCGGGGTTGACCTCGTCATCGCGCATCCGCACGGCTTCGAGCTGATGCCCGAGGTCATGGAACGCGCGGAGGCTGCCGCCGCGGAGGCCGGCACCTCGATCACATACGTCCATGACATGGACGAGGCGTTCCGCGACGCAGACGTCGTGTACCCGAAGTCCTGGGGTCGCATAGAGGCCTTCAGCGACGAGAAGGCAGCGCTTGCGGAGTCCGGTGCGTTCAAGGACTGGATCTGCGACGCCCGGCGCATGTCGCTCGCGAAATCAGACGCCCTCTACATGCACTGCCTGCCCGCGGATCGTGGCAGCGAGGTGACTGACGAGGTCATCGACGGACCTCACTCGGTCGTCTACGACGAGGCCGAGAACCGGATGCACACCGGCAAGGCGCTCATGGCACTCACGATGGGCGGCTACGGCCGATGACAAAGAGCGAGAGAGGAACGGCAGGGCGCGCCTGCCGCTCATCGTTCGGGCCGCAGGCTGGCGATGCCTCAAGTTGAGCCACCGGAGCTGCTCGCGCGCCGGCTCGCAGTTGCTCGTGGGGATACGCCGGCCGACCTGGTGATCGGGGGAGGTCACGTCTTCTCGTCGTTCACCCGCGAATGGCTGAACGGCGACGTCGCTATCGTGGACGGCGTCGTCGCCGGAATCGGCAACTATGTGGGTACGGAGACGCTGGACGCACGCGGGCGCTACCTCGTCCCGGGGTTCGTGGATGCCCACGTACACCTCGAGTCGTCGAAGCTCCTCGTCGACGAGTTCGCCCGACTCGTCCTCCCTCTCGGGACGACTGCGGTCGTCGCAGATCCTCACGAGATCGCGAACGTGCTCGGCACGGACGGCGTGCACTGGCTCATCGACGCCTGCGAGCAGATCCCGCTCGAGGTGTACTTCATGGCTTCCTCGTGCGTGCCGGCGTCGGAGTTCGAGTCCCCTTGGCGCGAGCTCACGATCGGCGACCTCGAAGGGTTGCTGCAACGCCACCGAGTGCTCGGCCTCGCCGAGATGATGAACTTCCCGGGCGTCATCTCGGGCTCGCCTTCCGAGCTCGCGAAGCTCGCCCTCGCCCGTCACGTCGACGGTCACGCGCCGGGCGTTCGGGGTCGCCAGCTGAACGCGTACGCGGCCGCTGGGATCAGATCGGATCACGAGGCGTCTACGGCGGAGGAGGGACGCGAGCGATTACGGGCGGGCCTCTGGCTGCTGATCCGGGAAGCGTCGGCTGCCCGCAATCTGGAGGCGCTGATCCCGCTCGCTCGCGAGTACGGCCCGTCGCGGATCGCCTTCTGTACCGACGACCGCGAGCCGGAGCACATCGCCGACGACGGCCACATCAACGCGATGATCCGCGCCGCCGTGGCGCTTGGCATCCCACCCGAGGACGCCCTCGTGATGGCATCCCTGAACCCCGCCCTCTACCACGGGCTCGACCACCTCGGAGCGATCGCGCCGGGCTACCAGGCGGACGTCCTGCTCCTGCCGAACCTCGTGTCGTTCGTGCCGGACCTCGTGCTCAAGGCGGGTGCCGCAGTCGCGGAGATCCCGCACGTGCGGGTACCCGAGTGGGTCAAGCGAACGATGCGTCTCGACCCCGTCACGTCGGACGAGTTCCGAGTGCCCTGGCAAGGCGGGAGCGCACACGTGATCGGCTTGAGCCCAGGCGAGATCGTGACCGCATCGCTCGTGGACGACCTCGGTCTCGAGGACGGCTACGCGGTCGCCGACCCGGCCCGCGACCTGGCAAAGGTCGCCGTCCTCGAGCGTCACCTCGGCACGGGTCGGATCGGCCTCGGGTTCGTGCGTGGCTTCGGTATCCGGAGAGGCGCCTTCGGCGCGACGCTCTCGCACGACGCGCACAACGTGATCGTCGTCGGCGTCGACGACGGCGCCATGGCGCTCGCCGTCGCGCGGCTGCGCGAACTCGGCGGCGGCATCGTCGTCGCCGACGAGGAAGAGATTCGAGCGGAGCTCCCCCTGCCTGTGGCCGGACTGCTCTCCGACCGCCCGCTCAACGAGGTGCTGGACGCGAGCAGAGGGATCAACGGGGCCGCGCAAGCACTGGGCGTGACGTTCCCGGCGCCGTTTCAGATGCTGGCGTTCCTCGCTCTCTCCGTGATCCCGTCGCTCAGGATCACGGATCGCGGCCTCCTCGACGTGAATCGATGCGAACTCGTTCCGCTCGCCGTCGACGAGCTCGTCGAGCTCCAGCCTTCGCGCCTGGCAACACCCGCTTCGGCGACGCACGCCTGAGAACGTCGTCCCGTCATCGCACGCGTGCTACGGCGCGTTCAGCTTGACACCGGCTTTCTCGAGCTGCTCCGCGATCCGGAGGTGATCGAGTTCGATCGCCCGCGCGATCGAATGCGCGATCCCGTGAATCGTGGCCGTGTTGCCCTCTGTTCGGAATGAAATCGTGAGCTCCTCGGTGAGGACGTTACGAAGCTCTTGCTCGCTCATACCCAGCGAGGTCTGCGCCCTAGTGGCCATGGGAACCCCCTATCCCTGATGCGACCGGCACGCTGTGCCGGGCCGGTGTGAACTGCGTCGTGAACCACGTCGTGGCGAGCTCCGCCACCTGCTCGAGCGCGCCGGGCTCCTCGAAGAGATGCGTCGCCCCCGGGACGACCACGACCTCATTCGGGCACGTGAGACGCGCCGCGGCATCCTGGTTGAGGTCGAGGACGACTCGGTCGGCACCACCAACGATGAGCAGTGTCGGCGCTCTCACCGCGGCGAGGCCGTTCCAGGCGAGATCGGGGCGACCGCCCCTCGACACGACGGCAGCGATCCGGTCACCCAGCTCTGTGGCAGCAAGGAGCGCAGCGGCCGCCCCGGTGCTCGCGCCGAAGTAGCCAATCGGCAGACGGTCCGCGGCCGGATCGGCGGCGAGCCACCGAGTCGCCTCCACCAGACGTCGGGTGAGCAGCTCGACGTCGAAGACATTCCGGCGGTCGAGCTCCTCCTCCTGGGTCAGAAGATCGAAGAGCAGCGTGGCGATTCCGGTCTGATTGAGCTCGGTCGCGACGGCGACGTTTCGAGCGCTGCGACGGCTGGAACCGCTCCCGTGCGCGAACACCACCCAGCCGATCGGCGTCGCCGGAATCGCAAGGTCCGCGGCCAAGCGGACGTCGGCGATCGCGATCTCGGCCGAACGGCGGACGACCTCTCGATCTCGCGCTTCGGCAAGCAGCACGATCACGGCCTCGTCCGAGACCTGGTGGAAATCGTCGTACCAGAACCCGACCGCCCCGAGGTCGAAGGGCGTCACGAGACAGACGACAGAGCCCACTTCCTCTTCGGCTCGGAGACTCCGGACGGTCGCGTCAGCTCCAACCGGCACGGCCACCACCACGCGGCGGGCTCCTCGCGCGCGCGCCCAGCGAACCGCGGCGACCATCGTGCCGCCTGTCGCCAGGCCGTCGTCGACGAGAACGCACGTAGCGCCATCGACGTCGACTGGTGCGCGGCGCGCGTGCAGGTTCGCGTCGAGGGTCTCGGCGTTCGTCGCTGCGACACGGACGGCCTGGGTTACCTCCTCTTCCGCAAGGCCGTCGTGCGCGCGGACGTACTCGATGCCGCCGGGAGCGACCGCTCCGATCCCATACTCGGGATGCCATGGGTGGCCGATTTTTCTGACCGCGAGAGCATCCAACGGTGCGTGCAGGGCAGCCGCCACCTCGGCCGCGACTTCGACTCCGCCGCGCGCGAGGCCTATGACGACGATTCGCCCAACCGAGGCATCGAGAATGCCGGTGTCCTCGAACTCCCGCGCGAGCAGTCGTCCAGCTTCGCGCCGGTTTTCGAAGCCCGAGATCTGCCTCTGCCCGTCTCGAGACAACGTCTCCACGCCTCGATGATCCACCGTGGCGCCCAGTTCGGCATCGGGGGAACTCCGTACCATCGAGAACCGGTGATCAGTGCTCTCCCCGATGGCGCACGCGTGCGCACGCGGGACCCTTGTGTCGATGGCATCTGTGCTGATGGAGCGAGCAAGCGACTTGCGGGACTTCGTTGGCTCTGTCGTCGAAGGACGGGACCCGGTCGGGGTACTTTCGATCACGATCGGAATCGAGCCTGGGGCGGGGAGCGGCGGAACACCGCCGTGGGAGATCGCCCTCGAGAACGACCTTACGCAGCTCCACCACGACGGCTCTCTTGGGCCCGCTTCCAAGAAGCGGCTCGAAGAGACGTCCGCGCGTCTCGCGGAGCTCCTCGATGCGACGTCTACCGGCAGGGGTCGTGCGTTGTACGTCGCGCTCGAGTCTGGAGCATCCCGCGAGCTGACACTCCAAAGAGCGCTTCCTACAGGCGCTCGGGTCGGCCTCGTCGCACACGTGCTTCCGCTCCTAGAGGCACTCCAAGCGGGCGAACGAGCCGGAATGATCATGGCGTCGAGGGACGAGCTCGTGCTCTGGGAGTCCGAGCTCGAAAGGGCCAGTGAGGTCGATCGCATCGAGCTCGAGCCCTGGGTCGGCGACTGGTGGCCGGAGATGAAGGGGCCCTCCAGGGCAAACCCGCTGCGGGGGCAGCACACGGTTTCACAGAGAGATCGCTACGCGCGCCGGATCGCTGAGGCCTATCGCCACACGCTCGACGAGGCCTCCGTGAAGCTCGGCGCGCTCGCCCGGGAGCGAAGCTGGACACGTGCCGTGCTCGCGGGCGATCCACGCACGATCGACGCTCTGGACGGAGTTCTCCGTCACGACGGGCTCACCACGATCACGATCGGCTCCAACCTCGAAGGTCTGCGAACGGAACAGGCGCTCGGACGGCTCGAGGCGGCTCTCGAGACACTGGCCGCCCAGATGTCGCTGGAACGCATTCGCGTGACCGAGGAGGCGAACGGAGCCTTCGGGCTCGCCGAAGTCCTCGCTGCCCTCAACGGCGCTCAGGTCGCTTCCTTGCTGATCGATACGAGCCGCACCTACACGGGTCTCGTCGAACCGGGCGGGATCCTGCGCCCGAACGACCGAGCCGATGGAGCAGTCGATCTCACCGACCTGATCGTCTCGCGGGCACTCTCGACCGGTGCCAGCGTGATCCCGATGCTCGGAGATGCGGCTGAACATCTCGCACCCCGCGGCGGTATTGCCGCACATCTCCGCTGGTGAGGACCCGGAGGAGCTCGAATCCGTTCCGCAGAAGCCCGACGACGCCAACCTGATCCTCGGCCAACCGCACTTCATCAAGACCGCCGACAACGTCTCCGAGACGCTCGCAGGGAGCTCCCCGCGTGAGGAGAGCATCGGAAGGATGCTCGCGAAGGTCGGCCCCGCCGAGGACTTCTGGGCGAACGTCGATGCTGCGCGAGCAGTCTTCGGTCGTCCACGGCGCTACCCTCAGGTCGCGCCCCCGTAGCTCAGTGGATAGAGCAGTGGTTTCCTAAACCGCGTGCGCATGTTCGATTCATGCCGGGGGCATCGCCAGCATGCTCCGTCGGGCGGATTCACGATCCGCGAAGTCGCGGATGCGCTCCTCGGGGACATCTGGGAAAGTTGGAGCTGACGATGACTTTCTGCGTCATGTGCGGGACCCGGCTGCCCGAAGCGGCCCGTTTCTGTCCGACGTGCGGCACCGAGCTCTCCGCGGAGGTGCCGGCCGAGGAGACGCTGAAGCTCGTCACGGTGCTCTTCGCCGACCTCGTGAGCTCCATGACGCGGGTAGAGCGCATGCATCCAGAGGATGCCCGGGCGCTGATGATCGACTACTTCACCGCCATGACGGAGGAGATCGAGAACGAGGGCGGCGCGGTCGAGAAATTCGTCGGCGACGCGATCATGGCCGTTTTCGGAGTGCCCCTGACGCACGAGGACGATGCCCTGCGAGCCGTTCGAGCGGGTCGTCGAATGCTCGCTCGACTCGCCATCTGGAACGCGGAACGAGGGCCGCTCGAGCAGCTCGAGATCAGAGTCGGCATCAACACCGGTGAGGTTCTGGCGGTCGCGGCGGCGCGGGCAGACCTCCTGGTCACGGGTGACGCCGTCAATCTCGCGGCTCGTCTCCAGGAGGCGGCCGACCCTGGGGCGATCGTGATCGGTGAGGCCACAGCGCGTCTGATACGCCGAGCCTTCGACCTTCGTCAGCTCGACCCGCTGCAGCTGAAAGGGAGATCGGAGCCGGTGCCCGCGTGGGTCGTGGCCGGTGAAGTGGAGCGCATCGAGGCAAGGGTGGCGGCGGGGCTCTCTGCTCCGATGGTCGGCCGCGAGCGCGAGCTCGAGATCCTGCGCTCGATTCTCGGTCGGGTCGAGGCCGAGCAGGCGCCCCATCTGGTCACCATCACCGGCGATCCGGGCGTGGGCAAGAGTCGCCTCACCGAGGAGTTCATCGCCTCGCTCGGCGAGCGCACGAAGAACATGGTCGGCCGCTGTATCGCTTATGGCGAGAGCGTGACGCTGCGGCCGCTCAGCGAGATCCTCACGACCGAGGCCGCGGTACTGGACAACGACCCGCCCGAGATCGCGTTCGAGAAGATCGGCGCGCTCGTCCCCGAAACCGTGGCAACGAGCCTTGCGATCGACGGCGAGAGGACGGCGTCGGCGCTCGCGTCGACCCTCGGGCTCGAGCCTCCAGGCGGTTCCGACGAGCAGATCGACCCGCGGGAGGCCCACCACAGGCTCGTTGCAGCCTGGAGTGTGCTGCTCACCGGAGTCGCCAGCGAGAAGACGCTCGTCGTCGCTGTCGAGGATCTCCACTGGGCCGACCAGACGATGCTCGACGTGCTCGACCTGCTTGCGGAGCATGTCGACGGCCCCATTCTGTTTCTCTGCACCGCTCGCCCCGACCTCTTTCGCGTTCGGCCCAACTGGGGCAGCGGCAAGCACAACTACTCGTCGGTCACGCTCGGCCCGCTTGCCGCCGACGAGAGCGAGCGGCTCGTATCGCTCCTGCTCGACGCCGAGGAGCTCCCCGGGCTCGTCAAGCAGAGCATCCTGTCGAGGGCCGAGGGGAACCCGTTCTTCCTCGAAGAGATCGTCCGCCGTCTGATCGACGAGCGCCTCATCGAGCGTGTCGACGGACGCTGGCGGGTGCGGGGACGGCTGACCGATCTCGATATCCCCGAGACCGTCCAGGGCGTGATCCTCGCCCGGATCGACCTCCTGTCGCCGGTCGAGAGACGCGCGTTGCAGGAGGCCGCCGTCGTTGGACGCGTCTTCTGGTCGGGCGCGGTCGCACGTCTCGTCGACACGGCCGAGCCGGACCAGATCCTCCACACGCTCTGCGTGCGTGAGCTGATCGCCGAGCGCATGTCGAGCACGATCTCTGGCGAGACCGAGTACGTCTTCAAGCACGTCCTCACTCGAGATGTCGCATACGAGAGCCTGCCTCGCCGGGAACGTGCGCAGGCCCATACGCGAGTCGCAGCGTGGATCGCGGAGGTGACCGGCAAGCGATCGCCCGAGTTCACCGAGATTCTGGCGCACCACTACGACGTCGCCTTCTCCTTGTCGCACGAGGAGGGTCTCCGCCGGTCGGCGCGGCGCAACTACCTCCTCGCATCGCAGCGGGCGCTGCGACAGTTCGCCCTCGCTCGGGCCGACTATCTCGGCCGCCAGGCAGTGCGGCTTTCGCCTACCGGCCCGGAGCTCGTCGAGGCGCTCGAGGCGCTCGGCGATCTCTCCGCGACCGCGCACGCGGGGGACGCGGCCTGGCGAGCCTACGGAGACGCGCTCACCGCAGTCGAAGACGACCGAAAGGCGCTCGGGCGCCTGGCGGCGAAGGCGGCCGTTCAGGCGACTCGTTGGTACGGCGGGATGAGCGAGCATCCAACCGGCGAAGAGCTCGAGCGGCTGATCGCCCGTGGACTCGCAGCGACCGGCGAGTCCGACAGCGTCTGGCGGGCGCTGCTTCTCATGAGCAGGGGCTTCGAGCTCATCTGGGGCTACCCCGAAGGCGTACAGAGCAGCGAAGAGGCTGCGCACA
>Ga0315297_10000363_pt1 | contig 26044 bp, 19 predicted proteins | sample YL17G15_0_MG_FD_203628 | JGI IMG/M metagenome (GOLD analysis project Ga0315297, IMG submission 203628) | Sediment microbial communities from Yellowstone Lake, YNP, Wyoming, USA - YL17G15_0 | ecosystem: Environmental > Aquatic > Freshwater > Lake > Sediment | place: USA: Wyoming | collected...
CGTCCTTCTGAGGAAGAACGTCCGGGACTTTTGTCGGTATGGGTCCCCACATCGCGGCAGATGGTCTTACTTTTCGATAGAAGGGGATCAAGATTTCATCCGGCTCGGGCTTGGTGAGATAGGTGACGGTGAGCCAAACGACCGTTGTAATACCAGCTGTTATGAGCACGATGTAAGCAAAATCGTACGCATTGTCGCTGCTCATCTTGAGACCAAACTCCAGCGTCAGCGAGACCACGAACGCAGTCAGCATGGCTGCCACCTCGCTCCATGCGTTTATCCGCCACCAGAACCAGCGAAGGATATACACCATCCCTGTCCCCGCTCCAAGCGCCATAAGGAATTTCCACGCCAGCGCGATCGACTCCATGTAGAACGACACTATTGCCGAGCAGATCATCAGGAAAACGGTCGTCAACTGTGAAGCACGGACGTAGTGCTTGTCAGATTCGCTTTTCTTGAGAAAGCGACGATAAAGATCGTTTACGAGATAGGACGCCCCCCAGTTGAGCTGCGTGCCGATCGTCGACATGTACGCGGCAGCGAAGGCAGCAATCATCAGTCCACGCAGTGAGATAGGGAGGTGAAGCATCATGATCCTGATGTACCCTGACTCTGGATCCTGCGCAAAGGCGGGATCGTTTTGGAATTGCACCATGGCGACGAGAGCTACGAGGATCCACGGCCAGGGCCGGATCGCATAGTGTGCGATGTTAAACCAAAACGTAGCCAGTATTGAGTGTTTCTCGTTCTTCGCTGAAAAAATCCTCTGGGCGACATATCCTCCCCCACCCGGCTCGGCGCCAGGATACCACGTCGCCCACCAATTCACGGCAATGTAAACAAAGAAGGTGATCATCGGCATCCAGAGAGAGTTGAGGTCTGGTGTAAACGACATCACCGATCCGGTCGACCCTGTACCGGCATTCCGCGCCTGGTCGATCTGAACCAGGCCTGCCTTCAAGCCCGACATCCCGCCGACGGCTTCGACGGCGAACACCGCTAGTGCGATGACCATCCCCATTTTGAGCACGAACTGAAAAAGGTCCATGACGAGCACGCCCCAAAGACCGGAGAGCGTGGAAATTGAAGCCGTCAGAACCATGATCGCGATCAGAATTAGCGTTGCATAGATCTTGTCGACCCCAAGGATCAATGTCAGGATCTTGATCATCGCAAGATTGACCCACCCCATGATGATCAGATTGATCGGGAGTCCAAGATACAATGCTCTGAATCCCCGCAGAAAGGCCGCGGGTTTGCCCGAATACCGGATCTCCGCAAACTCGACATCGGTGAGTATCCCCGCCCTGCGCCACAGCTTGGCATAGAAGAAGACCGTCAGCATCCCGCTGAAGACCATACTCCACCAGATCCAGTTACCGGCGATTCCATTACGGGCAACCAACCCAGTTACCGCCAGAGGTGTGTCGGCAGCAAACGTGGTCGCCACCATCGAAGTCCCGGCCAACCACCAGGAGACATTTCTGCCGGAAATAAAGTAATCATCGACACTGCCGGTCGCCTTCTTGCGATAGTAGAAGCCGATGGCCAGGTTGAAAGCGAAATACGCGAAGATGATGATCCAGTCGAGCAGAGTGAGTTGCATAGAGGACCCTTAGAATTGAGTCATTGAGCCATTGAGTTATCGAATCATTTTGCGTAGAACAATATGGGGATCGAACAAGCGGAGAATTGAGTCATCGGGAGATCGGGAGATCTGGTCATTGGGGGATTGATCCATTCATTCATTGTTTCAACAGCACTTCGATCTGGTCCGTCAACTCATTCACCAACTCATCTCCATCGTTGAAGCCGACACTCTTGAACTGGATATTCCCCTTTTTGTCAATCACGAATCTTGTCGGTATCCCTTCAACTGCATATTGCTCCGCAACTTTCGATTCCTCGTCGAAAACGACCTGGAAGGCGTACTTTCCTTCCTCCATAAATTTTCTGACTAGGGAATCACGCGCCGCTCCGGCAACTGACTCAGAAGTATTCATCGCCAGGAATGCCACAGTGCGATAATCCCTGTACCTCTCCGCAACTTTCTGGAGATGAGGGAACGAAGCCCTGCAGGGACTGCACCATGCCGCCCAGAAATCAAGCACAACGACTTTTCCCCGAAAATCCGAGAGCTTCATCGCTCCACCGTTCAGATCTTTCACTGTGAATTCAGGCGCCGGCTTGTTCAAGCCGCTCTTCAGCAATTGCGCTTCTGCCTCAGCTTTGGCCGCCTGGACCGTTTTGTCGTACCCGGCAAGTGAACCATGAACCTTCGTGTAGGCAGTTTTCAATTGCCCAATCATCGCGTGATTTGTCTTCCCTTTCCGGATGCAGGCCATTCCGAGATCGACAGCTTTCTTATGCTCCGAGGTCGCCACGTACGCGTCGAGGAGATTTGCATTGACGGCAAGATCATCGCCTTTCGACAGCTCGTGTGCTTCTTCAAGAGGGAGAACCGCCTCAGCGGGCTTCTTGAGTTTCAGCAACCCCGAGGCGCGAATATTCAGCAACGATGTCAGGATGCTTGACCGCGATTGCTTCCATTCGGCGAGCGACGATGATGGCGGCTTGGCCGATTCGTCCTGTTTCCGAACGATGCCGATTCCGGTCTCCGCCCATTCGACAGTTTTCTCAAGCTCGACGCCCTTTTCTACCAAGGGAGCTGTTACGCTTTTGTAGAGTGCGACATCAAGCTTCGGAGCTGACGTGAGCAGGGCAAGAGCCTTGTCGTACTTCTCTGCCTGGATGTAAGAGCTCACGAGTTGTCGCTGAATGGACAAGGTCTCTTCGTCCTTCGTCTGGAAATCGGCAAGATATTGCTCCAGAAGCTGGCAGCGTTTCGGCATGTCTCGCTCCCTCGAGATCTCTCTCATTCTGGCAGCAGCTGCGACCTTCCCTTTTGGTTTTTCCGCGATGAGAACACTTCGGAGGGAATCCGCCTTCACCTTGCCGCCCAACTGCTCAAGCCAGACGAGGATCATCGGAAGCGCTTCTTCGTTTTCTCTGAACTGCCTCAGGGCATTGGTCACTTCGCGCCGTACTCTGGCACTACCTGCTTCTGTTGGAGCAGGATTCATCTCCAGATACCAGCTCAGGTTCAGAGCATAGTAGTCATCCGCATAGAGGGAACGTTCCTGAGCAAGTTCCTTCTTGGCCAGCGGAACATCCTTGCTGTGCTTGAATCCCATGTACCCCCCGAAGGCGACCACGGCCGCGCGCCAGTAGTGTCCGCCTTTGAGAGCTTTCCCGTCCGCGCGGAGCACCATCCCATCCCACCCCTGTTCCCGGTTGTCGTCCCTGAGGTCGCCGGAAACGAATTCATAAAGAAGGAATCTCGCCCCGGGCTGCTGCAACCTGAACTCGCACTTCCACCCCGGCCCGGATTTCGTCATGGGGATTTCGATCAACACGGGAAGCGAACCGACCCCTGGCAGTACCAGTGCACGAAGTGTCACTGCTGAAGCACGCTGAATCGTCGCATTCTTCGCCTGAGGGGAATACGCCACCCGGATGATGTCGCCAAGCTTCGGGTTCTGCGGTGAAAACGAGGCAATCTGCCCATACGAAGTCCTTGCCGCGAACAACAGGGCAACAATCATCGTTATCCTAGTGCCACTTCTGAAAAGAAATCTTGTGTTTTTGCACTGAGCCTTCACAAAAAGGCGAAAGTGCTGGTTTCGAATGCCAGTTACGTTCTCGCTAACACAAAAGAACTTATTGGAAACGGCACTGGCTGCACGAAAAGCCACACCCATGTTCTCCTCTCCTTCTGTCAAGATTCATCCGCACGGACGATGCTTCACCCTTCACCATTGAGAGCAAACCTGTGGCGTCCACGCGACGGAGGATCAATGTAACAACATCGGCTCGCGCATTCAAGATGTATTTGGAAAGCCCGGCGCTGGATGGCACCCTGCGATAGACGGACGCTTGTGCTGATTGCCGATCGAGCAAACTCAAGAGAATGAAAAGCGCGAAGCCCGCCGAGAGACACAAGGGCGGGAGCGCTAAGTTACTCTTGAGACGCAGTCGATCTTTTTTTCTTGAAGCGTCCCTGTTTTTGCCATACTATTACTCGTCACATCTCCGACGTCGAATTTCTTGCAGCCGGATAAGAGAAGCTTACCATTCAATGGAGGATTCATGAAAACCAGTGTACGGCTCGCACGTCTGGTTCTGTTCGCCGTGATCATTTCAATCCCGGCGTTGGGTCAGCCTTTTGGCCCGCCGATGCTTGGTCCGACATTCCCGACGGACGACCAGTTAATCAAAAACATCTACCAGGAAGCGATGGATTCATCGCGCCTGCCACTTTTCGCCCACGAATTGCTCGATGTTATCGGTCCACGACTTGTGGGCTCACCGAGCATCATCAAAGCGAACAACTGGCTCGTGTCAAAGTACCAGAGCTGGGGAGTCGAAGCGAAGAATGAGAAGTACGGGGAATGGCGTGGTTGGGACCGCGGCACTTCACACATTGACTTGCTCCAACCCCGCGTCCGGAGCCTGGAAGGGACCATGCTGTCGTGGAGCCCGGCAACGAAAAAGGGAGGTGTCACTTCCGGTCTCGTCATTTTCGCTGACGTCCCTGATTCCGCTGCATTCCTGAAGTGGCTCCCTAATGTCAAAGGGAAGTTCGTCCTCGTCTCGCAGCCTCAGGCGACCGGAAGACCCGACAAAGTCTGGGAGGAATTCGGCACAAAGGAATCTGCGGACAGCATGAAGGCGCTTCGCACGAAGACAACAGAGGACTGGCAGAAACGACTGAGGAAGACCGGTTTGAAGCGCGATACAGTGGCCTTAGTCCTTGAGCAGGCGGGCGCCGTCGGCATTGTTTCGTCGGAGTGGCCAGGCGGATGGGGAACCTTCCGCGTGTTTGGAACCACGAACGAAAAGATACCCGTGGTCGCGCTCAGCCTTGAAGACTACAATCTTCTGTATCGGCTTGTGGAGTATGGAGACAACCCGGTGATTCGAGTTGAAACCGAAGGGAAGTTTCTCGGCGCTGCACCGGCACTGAACACGATCGCGACTATCAAAGGAACAGAAAAGCCCGACGAGTATGTGGTCCTCTCTGCCCATATCGATTCCTGGGAGGGATCATCCGGCGCAACAGACAACGGGACAGGGACTATTCAAATGATGGAGGCACTCAGGGTCCTCAAGAAATTCTATCCGAACCCTAAACGGACGATCATCGTCGGCCACTGGTGCAGCGAGGAAATAGGTTTGAATGGATCGCGGGCATTTGTGAAGGATCACCCGGAAATCGTGGAGAAGATTCAGGCGGTCTTCAATCAGGACGGCGGTACGGGAAGAATTCAGAACCTCAGTGCGGGCGGCTTCCTCAATGCGGGAGAGCACCTCGCGCGGTGGTTGTCAAGGGTGCCTGACAATATCACGCGCGATCTGCGAATTTCTTTACCGGGAACGCCAGGCAGAGGCGGAAGTGACCACGCACCGTTTGTGGCAGCGGGTGCGCCGGCATTCGGACTCGGATCAAATCCCTGGGACTATTCCTCCTACACTTGGCACACCAACCGGGACACCTACGACAAGCTCGTGTTCGACGATCTGAAAAACAATGTCGTCTTGATTGCCACGCTCGTTTATCAGGCGTGTGAAGATCCGACATTTGTGGACCGGGAACGGCGTGCCCTTCCAGTTGATCGGCAAACAGGGCAGCCCGGACGGTGGCCTCAGCGCTCCGATCCGGAACGCGCAGGACAACTGAAGAAGTAAAAGCTGTGACTCGTAGGACCGAGTGTCACTCGGTCCTACCTATCTTGAACAAAGCGCCCGGTATCATCGCCGGGCGCTTTTCTTCGATCGACTCCCGATACTTGACCAGATCAATTATCCCGCCCCAGCGAGATCATTCCACGCAGGAACTTGTAGCCCGCGATGTATTCTCCCGATTCGATCTGGATGCTCCTCGCTCCCACCCTCTTCACTCCCGGGACAGACATAGCATTGTCTGCTTGTGAAGTGCGAAGATATGACAGTTCAAAAACGTACGGGGCAGAAAGCTTGTAGATCGTTGCATCCTTTCTTTTTTCGATTCCCGATTTCGCCTGCTGGCGTATCAGCTTGCGCGCGCTCTCAAAGGGGAGGTGCTTCGCTGCAACCCGCCCGATGGCCTCCTTCACTTGTGCGGTCAGAACCTTCTGACCAAGGATCTCCTTCGTCTGCTCACAGACGGCCTTGTCGCCTCACACCATGACAACTGGGATGTTATAACACCCGGCAACAAGCGCGTTAATCCCCAACTCCGGCATTTCGATCCCGTTGATTTTGATCGAGTAAACGGTTGCACTTGATATGGTGTGGTCGAGGGTCGCATTTGCCGTGCCAGCTTTGGCGTGGTAACCAACAAACAACACGGCATCGAATGATGCGTCAATCCCCTCCATCATGCCCATCGGCTTGGCAGTGCCCGAAATGAGCGATGCGCCTGGATGAAGATCGCCGGCGATAATATTCCTCATGTCGCCATGAGAATCATTCACGACGATCTCCGTGGCCCCTGCGTCGATTGCTCCGAGGACAGCGGCGTTGACGTCGTCAGTCATCCAGCGCCGGGCCATCGCGTATTCTCCACTGGCACTGGTTGTTTGGTCACTGTGGACGACGCCGGTAATCCCTTCCATATCAGCAGAGATGTAGACTTTGAGCTTCTGCGATTCCGCGACGCTGAGGCTTAAGAGCACGGCAGCAAAGAGCGCCAACAAGCGCGTAACATATTTCGAGGTCATGGTTTTTCTCCTTTCACAAGGGTTAGAAAGCACAACCAATCACTTCTTCTGTGAGTCATTCTGCGAAAGCAAGTACACCGCAAACGAAGCCAGCCAGTGCTCCCCTTCGTAGCTACCGCTCGAAATGTGAGCAAGCGCGTCGCTTGCGTGCTGCTCGGCCGATTTCAAGAGTCGCTCCCGCGTTGGATCGCCGGCCGGGAGAGATTCTGCAATACCATTCATGCACCAGGCTCGACTTAAATTGAGGCCATCCAGGTGCACAATCTTCGGATCCGTCCGGTCACTCACCACCGCGGGCTTGAGCAGATTGGCCGCAGAACCTTTCACAAGCCCCGGCATGAACCGCTTGAACCATCGATCAAAACGCTCCTTATTCAGAATTCTGCGCATCAGGTCGGCCTCGATGAGGGCTGGAGAAAAGAAATCCTCTCCCCCCGGTTCCCACGACTCAGGCGCATCACGGTCATCGCCATAGTACGCGAGGCTTCGCCCAACGAGCAGCTTCTCCAGCTGCTTGTCTCGCACAGCACGCGCGTAGTCGAGAGCTAAGGCGATTCCAAGTGCCGTATTCGGGTGGACGCCCGTCCGTATCGGATACGTCTGCTTCGGCAGGAAATCGATGTAGCGGACCACGATCGCCTTCGTGAGCGGCTGGAGGTTTCTTGACCACTGAAGTCCCTGTGTGTCGTTCCAATCGTGAAGCTCCTGCGCGAGCCTGAGGAGCCAGGCCCAGCCGTATGTCCTCTCGAACGATTTCCGGCCCGGCTGATCAAGATACCGGACTTCCACCCTGACATTCTGCGCCGTAAGATTTGCATCGAGGACTGCACGTATTCGAGGCGCCTCCGGGAGGTCAGGGAACATGCGGAGCAAACGGACCAGCATCCAGTGACCATGAACTGAGGAGTGCCAGTCGAAACATCCGTAGAAAGCCGGATGCATTGTCTTCGGAGTGAGTACGTCCTTGTCATCATTCATCACATGATCTGGCTTGTTCGGATACTCACGGGCAACGCATCGCAGCGCTAACTCAGCAAAATGGGATGCGACTGACGGTGTCAGCTTGGGTACTTCTTGCGGTGAGCGAACCTGGCTCCTGCACGGCTGGAGAATACAGACAAGAAGCAGGAGGACGATTGAGGGAACAAAACAACGTCGAGTCATCTAGCACCTCAGAAATCGGATGGCGGTCGTCGGGAAATCTATCGATCCAACGAGTGAAATGCAAGGACAGCCGAGGATGCGCTGCAAGACCCGTCAGGTTCTCGAAACCTGACGGGTCTCCACCTGACGGTTGTCATTTGTCTCCCCTTTTCCTATAATAGTCGCAGAGTGGTTCCCTTCTTAGCGGGTTGCTGCGAGATTCACAGCGGCCTCCATTACGTCCAACGTTCTCCGAACGAGGATTCCATGAAAACCCCAACGATTACTCTTTTCATGATCATGCTGGCACTAGCTCACAATACAACAGCGGCAGCCCAGCTCAAAGCAACTTCTCTGCGATGTGAGTACAGGACCAATCCCCTCGCAATGGATGTCGCGAAACCGCGATTGAGCTGGATCGTGGAGTCATCGAAACGGGGAACAATTCAGACCGCGTATGAGATCTTCGTTGCAAGCGATCCGAAAATCCTTGGCGAAGGCCGTGGTGATCTGTGGGAATCGGGCAAAGTCGAGGGTGACCAGAACACACAGATTGCCTATGCCGGAAAATCCCTGCAGACACGGAAGCAATGTTTTTGGAAGGTGCGGATCTGGGACAATCATGGAAATATCTCGCCGTTCTCTGCCATTGCTTCCTGGAGGATGGGTTTGCTCACTGGCGCCGACTGGACAGGATCCTGGATCGGCCTTGCCGGCGATACATCCCGCGATCTCCGACCGGACCCGTTTGTAAGAAAAGAGTTCAATGTGCAAAAAGGCATTCGTAGGGCCACTGCTTACATCATAACTCGCGGCCTGTTTATTGCGAGCCTGAACGGCAGCCGCATCGGCCACGATGTTCTTTCTCCGGAGTGGACAGATTACCGCAAACGGATACAGTATCTCACTTATGATGTCACTCCGCAGATCAAGAAAGGAGCGAACTGTGTCGGGATTATCATTGGTGATGGCTGGTACAGCGGGTTCGTGGGATTCGGGAAACTCCCCAATAACTACGGGAGCCAGACGAGCGCCCTGATGCAGCTCCATATCGAATTCGCCGATGGCACAGAGGAAGTGATCGCAACGGATCAATCGTGGAGAGGATCCTTCGGACCTATTCTCTCCTCCGATCTGCTGATGGGAGAGGAATATGACGCCCGATTGGAGATGAACGGCTGGGACAAACCCGGATTTAACGACAAGCGCTGGCAGCCGGTGGCGGTCTATCCAAAGCCAACCGCCCGTCTCGTTCCCCTCCCCACCGAGCCGGTCCGGATCACGCAGCTTCTCAAGCCAAGGAGGATCACAGAACCGAAAAAAGGAATCTTTGTCATCGACCTTGGACAAAACATTGCAGGCTTTGTAAGATTGAAAGTACATGGTAAGGCCGGCAGAGAGATCACGATGAGGCATGCTGAAGTCCTGAATCCCGACGGCACAATCTACACGACCAACCTCAGGCGGGCGAAGGCGACGGAGAAGTACACGCTCGGCGGCAAAGGGATCGAGTCCTACGAACCGCACTTCACATTCCATGGCTTCCGATATGTTGAAGTCACAGGCTATCCAGGCAAACCCGCAATGGACGCGATCACGGGATGCGCGATCAACACAGACTTGCCGATCACAGGATCTTTCGGCTGCTCTGATAAGATCGTGAACCAGCTTGTGAGCAACATTTCCTGGAGCCAGCGAGGGAATTTCATCAGCATCCCGACCGACTGCCCTCAGCGCGATGAACGCCTCGGTTGGATGGGAGATGCGCAGATTTTCGTGAGAACCGCGGCGTTTGATATGGACGTCTCTTCGTTCATGACAAAATGGATGTACGACGTCGTTGATGCCCAATCACCCGATGGCGCATTCATGGACACTTCACCGTTCGTAGACAAGAATGGAACGTTCGGTGCACCCGGCTGGGGTGATGCGGGGATTATCGTCCCCTGGAACATTTATCGATGCTACGGTGACACGCGGATGATCGATGATCATTTTGAGGCAATGGAGCGATGGATGCAGTACATGGCAGAGGCAAATCCGGACTTCATACGCAAAAACCGGCTCAACAACAACTACGGCGACTGGCTTTCCATCGACGCCGAAACGCCCAAAGACCTGCTTGCCACGGCATTCTGGGCTTACGATGCGCGGCTCATGGTAGATATGGCGAGTGCCACGGGACGCACCGAGGCACAGCAGAAATACGAAGCGGTTTTTGACTCAGTGAAATCGGCATTTCAGAAAGCATACATCAGCGCAGACGGAAAAATCCATGGCGCGACACAAACAGGATATGTTCTGGCACTTGCCTTCAATCTCATGCCCGATGATCTCCGCCAGGCTGCGGCACAATTCATCATCGACGATATCAAAGCCAAGAAAGGGCACTTGTCGACAGGTTTCATTGGCGTGAAGTATCTCAACCCGGTCCTCACCGAAACTGGGCACGCCGATGTTGCATATCAGCTGTTATTCAACAAGACGTTTCCATCGTGGGGATTCCCGATCACGCAAGGTGCGACGACGATCTGGGAGCGATGGGATGGATGGACCACGGACAAGGGATTTCAGGATCCTGGAATGAACTCATTCAACCACTACTCGATGGGCTCTGTTGGCGAATGGCTCTACAGGCATGTGGCGGGGATCGATCTCGGGGAAAAGCCGGGCTACAAGGAAATTATTGTTCACCCCCGAGTCACGGAGCAACTGAGCCACGTCAGCGCCAGTTACTCGTCCCCGCAAGGAGTGATCAAGAGCGAGTGGGCACAGAAGAAAGGCAGATTCACATTCAATGTCGCCATCCCGGCTAACACGGTTGCCACAATCTACGTGCCGGCGAAGAGTCCAGACGTCGTGCGTGAAAGCGGGAAGCCGGTGAAAGACTCACCTGAGCTGATATTCGTTCGTCATGAGAATGGATGTGCGGTTTTCAAAGCGGGATCGGGAGCCTACAGATTCGAAAGTGTGCTGCACTAGAGCATTGCGGTATCTCCGGGTTGGAATCTCTCAGACAAGAATCCCGGTCGGATCCAACCGATCGGGATTTCTCCTTTTCAAGGATTGCGACACCTCTCACTGACGATAACAGAGTCGGCTAGTGCTGTTGGCTCTGGAATAGAAGTTGGACGAAGCTCGCGAGGTTGCGCCGCCAGACCATCCATGTGTGCGAGCCGTCGGTTTCGAGATACGTATGCTGGACTCCTTTTGAATTCAGCCAGTCGTGAATCTTGCGGTTCGCCTCGACCAGGCGGTCGTCCTTACCGCATGAAATCCAGAGCGTACGGAGCTGCTTGTCCGCGGCTTGTGAAAGCGCCGGAAACACCGTCGGGAAATTCTCATCCAGCCCGCCGGAGCTGAATGCCCCAACCCAGGCAAAGTGATCAAGGGCATTGAGGCCGGTGAAAAGTGCCTCGCTCCCTCCCATAGACAAACCAGCAATGGCTCGTGACTCGCGGTCTCCGGTCACCAGATACGCCTTCTCGACTTGCGGTATGACCTCCGAAATCAGCGCCTCACGGAATTTTTCGTAGTTGCGGTCGCGCACTGAGCGGTCCCGAAGCCCCGATCCAGTCTTTGCGACGATCTCGGGGGCACCATAGCCAAGAGGCATCACAACGAGCATCGGTTTTGCTTTCCCCTGGGCAATGAGGTTGTCGAGAATGCGCTCAGCACGTCCCACTTCGGTCCATGCATTCGCACCGTCGCTGTAGCCATGAAGAAGATACAACGTGGAGTACTTCTTCTGTCCCTTCGGATCATACCCCGGGGGCGTGTATACAAAGAAGTCCCTGTTGTCGCCCACCACATTTGATTTGTAATAATGGTGATGGATCGTGCCGTGCGGTATATCATTCAATTCCCATGGCAGGGAGGCATCCCCCGGTACTTGGAGCAGGCTTTGAGTATAGATGAGGTTGGCCTTAATAAAAGGATTCGACGGATCGAAGAGGTTCACGCCATCTGCGACAAACGAGTAGCCATAGATGTCGGGATCCAGCGGCTCTGTAGTCACACTCCAGACCCCCTCCTCATTCTTCTGCATCGGGATCGCTGCTACGCCTTCGCGAGCCAGCATGACCAGCTGAGCATTCGGAGCGCGAAGTCGGAAGGTGACACGGTTGTCAGGCTGCACCTCGGGCGAAATGATCGGTCGGGGCTGCTGTGCCTGAGTAATTCCAACGAAGAGGGCAAGCAAGAGGCAAACGACATATGAACGTGGTTGATTCATTTTTTCACCTTGATATATTGCGTGCCGGAATGCGACTGCATTGCTTCCTTGTAAAACCTGACACGCAAATCTCATTTCGGGTACCCTACTGGATGGTTCAAGAACACGTGTTGAGAATCTCTCAGCTTGAGCAAATTCTTGATTTTTTCTTTGTCCATGGAAGCGCGAGGTCTGGTTTTCATGCCTGTCGCGGCACAAAACAGCGAGATATTTTGCGATACAATTCCCGCATCGAGCGCCCCCCACTCATATCGCAATTCCTGAGAGCCCGCTCTGAAACGGTCGGCGTCGGAAACCAGGATTATCTGAATCGGCGGATTCGATTGAGGAGGCATCGGAGGACGCGGTCTGGCAGAATCGCCCGGCGGCGGGCCGCCCGGACGAGGTCCGCGGGCCATCATGATCTGCGAACGGAGGTCACCGCTGAGCACGGGAGTCAGTTCATGGTGCTCCGTGTCATACAGGTAAACTCCTTCCTTCATGAAGACATAGACATCGACATCCCGCGCGTTCATGGCCGATGAGGCGGTGCTCTTCTTTTCTGCTGGACGGTTGATGCCATTAGCCGCCCACAGCAAATCCGACAGATCCTCCAAACCCAATTCCTTATCAGACCACTCCACAGCGGAAGCTTTGACCGACAGCGCTTCCATAAATGCGAGTCCACGTTTCTTGTTGGGCTCCTTCAGCTTGATGGCCGGCAAATCCGACGCCAGGATCGATGTTGATACAAGAACAACGAGCACACTCATCACAAGAAGACGATTGAACAGCTTGTTCATGACGACCTCCTGTTTTATGGGATCAGGTCCTGCATTGAGACATCTGAAGGGATTCGAAATCTAACCGCTAAGACCGCAAAGAGACGCGAAGAGGTTCTGCAAAGAGACTCTCAGAGCTTGTTGTTGCGAGGAGTTCTGGTCAAGTCATAGCAAACAAAGTCAACGTCAGCTCATTGCCCTACGATCGCTACAAAAAGCTACCGCGTCTGATCTGCACTTCGCCACCAGGCGTATGTTGCCGCGAAGCCAGCGCAAGCAGCAATAACTACCACAAGATAACTGTGCAATCCGACCTGGTCGGCATCCGGCTTGACCATGCCGCTCACGAGCAAAGGAACGGCCCACGGGAACCAATCGCCCCAGCCGAGCAGACTGAGGATGTTGGCAAGCGCCAGCGCAAGGATTGTCCAACCCATGGGTGGCAGGTAGCCGCGCCCCGAGCTGGCAAACAAAGCCACAAATGGCATGAGCAGGATGGTCAGGAAAGCGGTGCTCATCATGGTCCAAAGAGCTGTGCATTCCAAGTCGTAAGACCACCCCGGGATATCGATCGTCGAGCCAACGCCCAACCCAACCACAAACACGAGAAGCGTAAGTCCAAGCGCCCAAATCGCCGTCAAGACGAACTTCGCGCTCACAATGATTCCTCGCGGTGTCGGCAGGGCCATCAGCTCTTTTGCGGTGTGATCAGAAAACTCACGTCCGAAGACCCAGGCGGTGATGAGCGCGAACACAATGGCTCCACCCGTGCCAATTCCCTGTGAGAGCATTCCAAAAAAGGATGGCCAATCGGCCACACCTGCGGTGAGCCGCGCTTTTGTGCTGATCAATCCCATCGCACGAGCTTGCTCAGGATTCTTCAACACAATCATGAACAACCCCGCGGCGAGGGGGAGAATCATGAACCCGATGGCCGTCAACAAGGTAATTTTGGAGCGGCGCGCTTTGAGCGTCTCAGCCCAGAGAGCAGAGAGGAAAGCGTTCATGTTCGACCTCCCGTCAAGCGCAGGAAATGATCTTCGAGATCTTCTTGTTTCACCGCCAGTCTGAACGGAGGCTCTCCGGCGTTGACCAGGATCTTCGATACTTCCTCTGGCGCGTCGATAGCACGCGCCTCACTCAGAACAATTGTGCCAGCGTCCATTTTCACCGCAAAGCCAGTTGCAGCCAGCACACGTTGTGCGGCTTCAAGATTGCGCGTTTCAATTTCCAGGCGCCGCGACCGAAGAGCTTCCAGTTTCTCTGTGTCAAGTTCTTCGATCAAACGTCCTTGGTGGATAATGCCGATGCGCGTGGCGAGGCGGTCCACCTCCGTGAGGATGTGGCTCGACATGAAGACCGTCACCCCTTTCTCGCGGGCAAGGCTCGCCAGGAGCTCACGGATCTCCACCACGCCGGCGGGATCAAGTCCATTGGCAGGTTCATCGAGGATGAGCAACTCGGGTTCGTGCAACATCGCACGCGCGAGCCCCAAACGTTGGAGGTTGCCCGTCGAAAGCGTACGAGACTTTCGATCCGCGTAAGGACCAAGAGCCAGACTGTCAATCACGCGAGCCGTGGCGCTCCTCTCCGAAATCCCGTGAAGGCGGCGGGCAATCTCCAGATTCTCTCGAACCGTCAGTTCGGGATAGGCGGCAGGGGCCTCAACCAGGTGGCCGACATGCCGCCAGGGCCCTCGACCATGCGGACCAACCGCCTCCCCCAGCACCCTGACCGATCCTGCACTCGGACGGATCATGCCTAACAACGCTCGGATCGTGGTCGTCTTACCTGCACCGTTGAGCCCGATGAAACCATAAATCTCTCCCTGGTTCACCCGCAAGTCAACGGAATCGACGGCCCGCACCCGGGGGTAGAATTTTGACAAACCATTTGTTTCAATCGCTAGATCCATGGTGTACCTTCAGAAGATGTAGCTCTGCACGGGTTGCACAGCACCGTTAACGGTCCATTTCAGAACCGCGACGATCTCCCGCTCCCGCGTTTCTCTTCGAGCCTCGGATCGACGTAGCTCCGAGCCGAACACATACTCAAATAGAATCAGTTGCCCGTCCGCTGGAGCCATTTGTGAGGTTCTCGGGCCTTACTTTTCTTCAACAATCTTCGAAATTCTCGTGCTGGCTACGTTCTTGCCGACAAGTGATTCGATTGCAGAGCCCGCGTTAAATTCTTGTATTACGCAGCCTTGGGCGATGGCCCGTAGCTATTTGCACCTGGAGTTCCGTCAGTGCATAACAGCACCAACAACCAGATGGCGCCAATAATAGGAATCAAAACGATGAAGTACCACCATCCACTCTTTCCAACATCGTGTAGTCTTCTAACAGTCACTGCGATGCTCGGGAGAATGATCCCCAATATATACAGCACATATAGCAGTGGGAACGTGCCAAGAATATAATCGACAACGAGTGCAGCGAACACAAAGAGCATATTAAACAGAACGAACATCCAGTATTCTTTCCGTCTTGCTCGTCCACCGAAGTTCGCGTAATTGTCTTTTACAACTCTTAGGTACCATTCCATAAGAGTACCCTCCCTTTGTGACACTTGTTCATTGCGTCGGGCAGTTGAAGGAAAATTCAACGGCCCGACATTGATTAGAATGATCCACCCCGAAACGAACTGTCAGACCGAACCAGGAGCCATCTCAGACAAATCGTCGCCAGCGTGAACACAGGCATGACGTTTCTGGCAAAGCCGGTCGAAGGACTGGCGGATAGCAGTCGGTTCAGCGGCACTTGTTAGATCAACTCTCCCGCAGGCGCCGTGAACTTGTCGTCGGCGATGTTGCCGGTGTTGCGAGTCTCTGCCGGCTCGAAGATGACGACCTCAACTTCCTCTTCGGCGACCGTCCGATGTTCTATGCCTCGCGGCACAACCAGAAATTCACCTGCACTCAGTTCAACCGAGCGATCACGAAACTCCACCCGGAACTTCTCCTTCCAGACCAGAAACAACTCATCCTGCTCATCGTGGTGATGCCAAACAAACTCACCCTTGAATTTGACGAGCTTGACTTCCTGACCGTTGAGTTCGGCCACCACCTTTGGGCGCCAATGATCGCTGAATAAGGAGAACTTATGGTTCAGGTTGACTGGAACTGTCGAATTCATGGTTGTTGTCCTGTCGCCGGCTGTTCTTCGACAGCCCGCCTGCCCGAAATGATCGGTCCGGCGGGCAGGTTTAACTGTCGAAGATGGCCCATGTCCGAGAGTTTAACTCTCGGACAACAGATTGAGTCCCGCGGAGCGGTCCCGCTTCTCCCGCCACAAAAACACCTACAAATTAGGCGGGATCCCCCGCCTGCCTCAGAGAATTTCAGAGGCGGGTCCCGTTGTACGGGATCCCGTAAAGCGGGACAGGCAAAGAGCTGGAGATGCCACAAAACGGCATTTGCTCCTGACACCGGAGAAACATGAAGCCCTACCTCGTAATAATCCACTGGTTACCGGATTTCCTGAAAATCACATCATAGTGGTGTGCTACGTGGTCCGTGACATCATCAAATGAGAGGAGCGGTTTCCGATTATTTTGCGACAACCTCACCAGTTTGTTGTTGTCATAGAGTTGAATGATAACGTTGTCATCTGTGATCGGCCAGAGCTTTTTCTTCGGATCCGAAGCCATGTCTTTGAGCTCCCTGGCCAGCATATTGCCCGTTCCGCCCGGCTTTCTGAAGAACGCCGCATCGATTTCTTTGTTGCGTTCCTCAAAAAGTGGCAGCACCTCTTCCACTTTGCGGGCCTCCAGGGCGCTCCATATCTTCCGGTAGATGGGCAATAACTCTTTTTTCAACCTGCCGGACGTCTCTTCATCCAACCGGCCTTCAATATCCACGCCGGAGAGATTGGTGATATTGTCGCTCTTGAAGAACTTCCATTCAGGCAGGCCGATTGCAGGCAGTGTGATGCTTCTGGTGACAATTGCGCCAACCTTTTGAAACGGCTCTTTTTTCGCTTTGCCAACTAGAACATCGCCTTTGTTGGCAGGGGCAAACCCATTTTTCGAATCCAATCGTCCCTCCCGTGTGTTACCACCAATCCCCGTCGGATCTTTGGCCGCGAATTTGAGCGCGGCTATAGTAAGGTTCTCTCCCAAATTGCTCCCTGACCGCCTGACCCGCAGGGTCATCGTACATTTCATGTTTCGGGGATATTTTCCGAAGTTCCCCTGCTCATCAACGGGCGCGAGCAGCATCATCAGCTCATTGTCCCCTTCCCTTATCCAATGATTGACCGGCACATCTAACTTCACGCGCTCCATTTCCGCAGCGTATAAAAGTTGTCCGTTTAGAAGTAAATATCCCATACACAAATCCGACTCAAGAGAAATGGAAAAATAAGGTTTTTCCGTAAGCAGGTTATCCCTGCTTGAGTCGATCTGAGCCCCTTGAGAGTTTCTTTCAGCTCTTGCCTCACTTTGCGGCAGAAAAGGGGTAAATGGAAGGAAAACTAAAGCGATGATTACGACTACTAATGCAATACCAATGACTATTTTCATTTTTGTCTCCCCCTCCTATTATCGGACCGAAGCTCCGCCTACGTCGGAAAAACAACTTCGGCGGACGAGTGGGCTGCGGCGCCTATCAAATGAGTCAGTTAGGCCGCGCCGTCAGCTTGAGCGACTGGTTAGGCGCCGACTTCTTTGTCTTGTGAACGCAATCATGAGAATTCCCCAACTGCTGACTCCTGTAATGAATATGCCTAAGTACATAACTTGAGAGTCATTCTGAAAGAAGCCATATCCCATCACGAGGACGCCCAGCAGCAAAACAAATGCCGAGAGGATTACGCTCGTTTTTACTGGAGTTGCCGTTCTGATTCTTGTTCGTATCATTGCTTTTTCTCCTGGTTAAATCTGTCGATGGTTGCTCTCGCCGTCTAACGGTTGGGAGCTCCCCCTACGCCTGAGAAACTGCTCCGGGGGACAGGTAACCCGCGGTGCCCGCCTGAGGCTGTCTAAAAAGTTATTCTTACTGAGACATTTCGGCACAGCGAGAATTCGAGTTGGCTAATTCAAATCAAATTCATGGATCCTGTCGTGTTGCATCATGACAATGTGGCGCGAGGAGTTACTTTTGGGACAGCCTCCTGCCCGCCGAACCCGTTTTGTCGCGAAGGCGGGTTTTGGGCTACGGCTAAGGTAGAGCTCGCGATGTTGTTTGTTGAATCCACTTCAGTTTCCTAACCACTTCTGGTTTGGCAATTACTCAGCGCGGAGCGCCGCCTACCCCGCAATCTGTCATGCGGAGTCAGGTTGAGCGACCAGCAAGCCGGCGTTTGATGAAAGCGAAGGCTTCACTTGTATTCGCGATTCGCGGGTTGCTTTTGAAGCCGCAATAGAGAATCTTTTTGCGCAGTGAGCAAGTCAATTTGCTTTTTCTGGTTCTCAATTGTGGCTGATAATTGATCTTGTTTCCTTTCGAGTTTCCATTGTCCGACACTATAACCTAGCATGAAAGTGCTAACAATCAAGACCACTAAGCTTGAAATGATCATCCAGACTTGAGGGCCTGTCAAGTTCCGAAGCAATAGGCGTAAAGGAATCTTCTCTACGTTTGGGAAACGTTCTTCGGAAGGATGAGATGACTGGGAAAAAGTGACATTCTCTGAGGTACCGACAACTGAAACATTCTGACTGTCTTCAACGGTGATATTGTACGCGTTGGTTATGATACTTTGGCCAGTGTATGTATAAGATGATTCCTCGCAATACTCAATTCCATAGGATGTGATCTTGCAAATGACATCCTGCCCGTCCGATATAGGAGATTCTATGTAGCCATCGTCATGGAGGCGATGGGCGAGCCGCCACAATTCCTCAAAGTTCAATTGGATACCTAACGGTTTGAGGACTTCGCTGATTGGCCAATACAGTCCGTCATTCATGTGTTGGTATAAACCACGGAGAATCAGATCAAGCTTTTCAGATTGTTTCATTTGTTTTGCCTTGGCGAGTCGAGAAAAGGGTAACAAACGCTGCCTAAGTAATGCCTCTCTGATTTTCAAATAGGACCACCAGATCTTCCAACGCAATATAACACACCGCAGTTCAAATCTCTAAAAGGGTTGTAGGCAAATAAGCTATCGCCGCCAATACTCCGGATTCGTGTCAAAACCACGACGACCTCCCACTCCCGCGATTATCTTCGAGCCGCGGATCGATGTAGCTCCAACTCAAACGAAGATTTGCGTAGAACCTTTGAGTTTCAAGTTTGAAGTCATCCGGACGAATATTCCCGATCTTCATCTGCTGCCACGTTGCAGTGGGAGTGATGAACTCATACTTGCCCGGCGATGTCGTGACCCTGACCGGCATACGGAAATCCGCCACATCGGCGCTCCACCGATAGCTCATCATCACCGTATCCGCTTTGTATCTCAAGTTGACATCGAGCTGAGGGATTTTGGTGAACTTAAGGTACTGGTTGAAGAAATAACCGAAATCCTTCCCCGTCTTCTTGTTGACAAATCCGAACACATCCTCGGCTGTGATCGTCTGATACTTGAACGTCTCGTACAAACCCCGGACAGTCGAGAACCAGAGCGAATCGTTGTCGATGACACTGCGCAATGTGTTTAAAACAAGCTGACCCTTGTCGTACATGTCGCTCGAGCCCTCATGCTGAACATTGCAGATCCCGATGATCGGCTCGGTGTTCCGGACATTCGGTTTCTTGCCGTTGATGTACGTTAGCGCCTCCTGGTATCCCCAGAGATATTCCACATACAGCGCCTCGGCATACGCACCAAAGCTCTCGTGAATCCACATATCGGCAACATCCTTCGACGTCACTGCATTTCCCCACCACTCGTGGGCACTCTCGTGTACGATGATGAAATCGAATTTCAATCCCGCCGCCGAAGGAGCTCGTCCTCGGTAACCGCCAAGATATCTGTTCCCATAAGCGACGGCGCTTTGATGTTCCATCCCAGTATGCGGACATTCGACGAGCTTGTAGCCATCCTTCGGGAACGGATACTTGCCGAAATATTTCTCAAACGCTGCCATCATCGACTTCACCTGCTCGAACTGCTTCTTTGCGCGCTCGAGGTTTTCCGGCAGCACGTAGTAATCCAGCGTCAGTTTCGGATCCGACCCATACACGTCGCCGAAATGAGCATACTTGCCGACATTGATGGTCACACAGTAGTTGTTGATCGGGTAGCAGATGAACCAATCGTATCTTGTCCACCCGCCCGGAAGTTCTTTCGTTCCGCGCAAACGGCCGTTCGAGATATCCATCAGGCCCTTTGGGACGGTGACACTGATGAGCATGCTATCGGGTTCATCGGCCTGGTGGTCTTTGTTGGGCCACCAGACACTTGCTCCGAGCCCCTGGCAAGTCACAACGACCCACGGATTGCCGCTGGAGTCTTTCGCCCATGTCAAGCCACCCTGCCACGGCGGATTCGTAGCGACGGTCGGTTTGCCTCCGTAGAAGACTTTGATGTGATGGAACGACCCCGTCTCAAGCCTCCTCGGCAGGTCGACAAACACGGCGTTGAATTCACGGGTGAATCGAGCTTCGGCTCGATTGTCGAGGACAATCTTCTCGATATCCAGATTCTCGAAAAGGTCAATCTGCATTCGGTTGAACGAGGTTACCGTCGCGAAATAGATGTCGTTCGATCCTTGTATCGTCTGGTTGGATGGGTCGATCTTTACGTCGAGGTGATAGTACTTCAGATCATAGCAGGTCCTCTCGGGCGAGAGCACGCCGCGCAAGGTGTCGGCGCGAGTGAATACCGAGGGTTTTGGCTGCGCGCTTGCAGCGGTCAAGCCGAGGAGTAAGCTTCCCAACAGCATCAGTCCGACTTTTTGCATCAATGGTCCTTTCAAGAATGCGAGCTGCGTAGGGCGAAGTGGCACTTCGCCCTACCTGCCAGAAATCTTCACAAGCACCACACCGTGCCGCGGCACCGAAACCTTGAACTCGTCGCTGAATTTGCCGAGGTCTTTCTGCCTCCACAAATCGCGCACCAACTGTTTGCCTTGAATCCCGAGATCGCCCCAGCGCACCTTGATTTCCGATTTCCAGGCACCACGATTGAACAACCCCACGGCTTTTGAGCCATCCTCCATGGATTTCGCCCAAACTTCGAGGTCGCCATCCATGGCAATTCGTTTGGCCTGCTGACCGAGCGGGTCCTGGCTCACTTCGAGCACTTCATCGTTCGTCAGCAAGTTCAGAGTGAACTCATCGAACTGGGTCATGTCACAGCCAATGAGAAGCGGGGAGCAGAGAAGACTCCACAGGCTGATGTGAGTGTACTGTTCATTCGCTGTCAACTTCGTTTGTCGGAGCATCGGGCCCCAGCCAACTTTGCCAACAACCAGCATATCGGGATCATTCCAGTTGCCGGGCTTTGCATAGGCCTCGTGGCCATCCTGGGAGAAACCAATGCCGGCCATGCTCTCCCACGTGTCTGTAATATCGCCTGTCGTCCTCCAGCTGTTGCCGCCGACCTCGCCGCCCCATTTCCAAACGTCACCCATGCCGTACTGACAGAGACTGTAGACGATGTCCCGGTTGACCTTATCGAGAGCGGCTCGCATCATGCTATACGGTTTCTTCAGCTCCGGAAGACTTTGATCCTTCGCAATGCGACCGTACGAGCACCAATCGTACTTCAGGTAGTCGACTCCCCATTCTGCATATTGCTGCGCATCATTTTCCTCGTACTGGTAGGTTGCCGTATATCCTGCACATGTCGTCGGACCCGGCGATGAGTAAATCCCCATCTTGAGTCCGAGAGAATGTATGTAGTCACCTAACGCTTTTATGTCCGGGAATTTCTTGTTCGTGTTGATCATCCCCTTTTCGTTGCGCTGCTCCCCTTTGAGCATCGGATCATCACTGTTCGGTTTGATCTCCCAGCAATCGTCAATGTTGATGAATGACCATCCGTGATCCCTCAGACCGCTCTTCACCATCGCATTCGCAGCTGATCGTACCTTCTGATCATCGACAGCAGATGCGAAACAATTCCAGCTATTCCAGCCAAGCGGCGGCGTCAATGCAATCTGATCGCCGACAACAATCTTGAAGGGCCGCGTGGCTATCCCAAGCTTGTTCTTTGCCTTGAGCGTCACCGTGTAGGATCCCCGTTCCTTCACGGCGCCAGTGATGTGGCCCGTTGACTTGTCCAGAACGAGTTCGGCCGGGAGGCCTTCGGCTATAAACTCCATCGGACGTGTTCCAGACGCTGGAATCGCGAACAAAAATGGACGGCCGGGTCGGACACCAAAGATCTTCGGCCCATTGATTCTCGGCTTTGGTGAGGTTTTTGGAGTGAGTACGTAGGGTGCCAGGTTTGCTTCGTGAGTCTTTAGATACCGGGTGCGCACTTTTTCGAGATCGGCAGTGCTTTTTACTTTGCTTGCAGAAGCAGCCGCAACGCGCATTTCTTCAGGCGTATCGGACAATCCAGTTTGGACATAGCGCGAGGCGATCTCAGCGAGATCGCCCACAGTCCAGTCGGCTACCCAGATGCTATCGGCCAGTTCCCATTCCATCTCCCGAACACTCGTGGCATCCTTGAAGTCCCGCTTCACCAGCTTCCATATGGTGTTGAAGCCGGCATCCTCGAGCCGAAAGTAGTATCCGAAATCACCCTGGTTGTTGTTGATCTTCAAAAGAAACTTGTTCTCTCCCTTCTTAAGCACAAGATCGACGTGTTCCTGGTCAGGATGGCATCCCCGGTCGATGTTGTTCGCCAGGATCTCAACGCCATTGAGCCACACCTTGATGCCATCGTCGCTGCCGAGCGAAACCGGGAGTATGGTATCGTTCGGAACTGTGATGAGGCGGGTCAGGTAATAGGCACAGAGGAACTCCTTACCTAAATCGACAACTGCACCATCCCTCAAATCTGCCCGTTGCATCCACCGGATTGCTCCGTTGTTGTATGATGTCCTGAGGTCGATCTCCTTCTCCGGCTCAAAGAATTCGGAGAACGCCGTGGAGGTTGTCGCCTTGAAGGGGCCCGCGATGTACCAGGGCCCGAGGGCCTTTTGCCAGAAGTCGGCATCGTTCCCCCGCAGCTTGATGAGGGCCTCCCTGGAGCTCCGCATCGTCTCATTCCAGGTGGACTTCTTGACGTAGTAAGTTGGGTCGCTTGCAGCCAACACACTGAGGAAAGAGAACAGGAGAACAAGAATCGAGATGTATTTTTTCATGATTTCAATCCTCATCTGATCGAATTGAATTGGGGTTGAAACCCAATTCTGCCTAGGAGATTCTAGCCCTTAGGTCTTCAGCTCATGAAAGCCGATTGCCCCGAGCTTTAGCTCGGGGTACATTAACAAGCAAGAAGCACGGGCTTCAGCCCCACACAGGGTCGACCACAGACCCTTGTTTACTTTTCCGCTTACCATCGTTTCGTAATTTTTTCCTTCAGAGCATACGCGAACACGCCAAATGCCCGGACGGCCTGAGACTGAGAGTGCAGACCGCCAATCTGATCCACGCCATATCCGTCTTCTCCACCATGCGGGTTCCAGCCGTTACGGATCGCGTCGTCGCTCAACCGGTGGAGAATCACCGACGCACCGCCGCGGTTGTTCGTCCATACGTGCTCGAGCATCTTCTGGATCTTCTCAGGAATATCCTGCAATTCAGCAGGAGCAATGAGGTAAGCATCGACAAGATAGTGGACGAAGGCCCCATTGCCGTCCATAGCGATCTGGTAGAAATAGACAGGATCAACCCAGCCGTTGGCGGGGTCCATAATCCGCTGGGCAGTTGCCACGACGATCTTCTTGTACTTCTGGTCTCCGGTCATCCGGTACAAAGCCGCTCCCAGCGAGCAATACTCCGCTCCCTCCCACGGAAGCTGCTTGCCAAATGCCGCCGGCCCTGGCTTCCCTTCCCAACGGCCGTTGCCACGGTAGTAGGTCTTTTCAATGCCGGGGTTCTTCGCATCGCCTTCCCACACCAGGAGAGCGTCTCTGTAAAACTGCTTGTCCTTTGTGGCTTCATACAACCAGCAGGCGACATGCGCCATCTGGTTCATGTTGCTGTTGGTAAAAACCTTCTCATTCATTCTCCATGTGGGTGGCCAATTGTACCAAGACCAGAATCCTTCGTGGGAGGAGAGCCGCCCTTCCCCTTTCGCTGCAAGATATCGCTTCCTGGCATCTTCTACCCAAATGTTGTTCTTCCTCCCGGTGAAGTGCCACCAATACATCTCAGCCAGGCAAACCCAGGCACGATCATCAACCCACCCGCCGTTGTACATCTTCAGGAGATCGAATTGCGATGTGTAGAGATGATAGAGACTTGAGTCACCCGTCACGGCAAAAAGGTGAGCATCGCCGATAGCACCATTAGCTCCTTCCCAACCCGGCCTGTAGATCAGGTGAAAGAGCTTGTCAATAGCGGCTGACCTCCCGATGACTTCCTCCAGCAGTCGCAACGAGTTTGGCGTTTCTTGCACAACCAGCCGGGTGCTGAGAGTCGGGTCAGGAAATGGACCATGAGAGAATGGCGGAAAAAGAAGCAACAAAGCGAGAAGGATCGCTGGAGAGGTAGGAGGAAGAAGATTCCGCATCGTGTTTTCCGGAGAGGCCGGAGAAGTGGATTGCTGATAAGTCGTGGCGAACCAGCATACTCGCCACAAGCTAACGGAGTTTCAAATGAAAGACAAGCGACGATTCGCCGGCCCGCAACTACTTCAAGAGAGGTTTGTCGATCGGCTCCCAAAGTTCGATCTTGTTTCCTTCAGGATCCATGATCCAACCGAATTTCCCATATTCAAATTCCTCTACTTCGCCGACCACGGTGACCCCCTCCTTCCGCAATTCCTCCAGGAGAGCTATCAGATTCTGGACGCGATAGTTGAACATGAACGGCTTCTCGCTCAGCTGGAAGTAGGTCGTGGCTACCGGAAACGGACTCCAGGCGGTGATGCAGGTTTCCTCAGGCGCATCCGGATTTCTCCATGTGAACATCCCTCCATATTTGTCTGACTCGAGGCCGAGATGTTCGCGGTACCATTCCTTCATCTGCTCTGGATCCTGACACTTGAAAAACACGCCTCCGAGTCCTGTGACTCGCTTCATCGGTCTTTTCCTTCGCTGACAAGATGGCGAGACTCGCGATTTGAACAATCTGCGGCAAACTACTGCAGATTGGTGTGAAACGCAAGACAACCTCTGATCCGGCATGCTGCGGGTAATGCACGAGTGCCGTGTTGCGTACCTCAACGCGAACATCCACCTTGCAAGCTTCGACATATTGAGGTACATTCTCTCTACTTTTCGGTGCGAGTGACTTCATTCTTATTAGAAGCATCGAGGACGCAGAAGCAGGCATAGAATCGACGCACCCGCATATGCACATACCTGACGGATTTCTCGACGCAAAAACTGCAATCGCCACCGCGACGTTTTCGTTCGCGGGACTGGCTACATCGCTGCGGCACGCTTCAAAGCACCTTCCCGGACGCAAGATCCCATTGATCGGATTGGCTGCTGCTTTTATTTTCGTTGCACAGATGCTCAACTTTCCTGTGGCGAGCGGAACATCGGGCCATCTCCTCGGTGCAACCCTCGCCGCCGTCCTGCTCGGTCCCTCTGCAGCCGTCATCGTTATGTCAACAGTCCTCATCGTGCAGGCGCTTCTCTTTGCAGATGGGGGAATCCTCGCCCTCGGCGCCAACGTGTTCAATATGGCGATCGTAGGACCGCTCTGCGGCTACGGTGTTTATCGTCTGATGCGCGTGGCGTTTCGCGGCGAATATGGACGACTCGTTTCAGTCGGGGTTGCCTCGTGGTTCTCCACCGTCGCGGCGGCGATCTTCTGTGCAGGAGAGCTTGCCTGGTCGGGAACCGTTGCCTGGAGCGCCGCTTTTCCTGCGATGGCGGGAGTGCACATGGCAACCGGACTGGGCGAAGCCACGATTACCATGCTAGTCATCGCCTCGATTGCGCGTACCCGCCCGGGACTTCTGAACGACAAGATTCCACAAGCCACGGGACGCGAACGCTCGACAGGGCTTGTGCTCGTCTCTCTCCTGATTATCGGGCTCCTTCTCCTTGTTGCACCTCACGCATCCCAGCTACCCGACGGCCTGGAAAAAGTCGCGTCCTCACTCGGGTTCGAACATCGGTCA
>Ga0315297_10000364_pt1 | contig 26031 bp, 19 predicted proteins | sample YL17G15_0_MG_FD_203628 | JGI IMG/M metagenome (GOLD analysis project Ga0315297, IMG submission 203628) | Sediment microbial communities from Yellowstone Lake, YNP, Wyoming, USA - YL17G15_0 | ecosystem: Environmental > Aquatic > Freshwater > Lake > Sediment | place: USA: Wyoming | collected...
CGGAAATTGGGAAATGGGCACGATGAATGTCGTGCATTTCTTCTTCTTGAATCTCTTTCTCGGTGAGCTGTAATGGACTGGTTTTTTTGAAGGATATAGAAGGTTAATGGGGGATTTACAAGAATTAACCCATTTAACTATAGACAAGAATATATGTCAACCCTTTGGGTGGTATTAGTGAAGATTAAGTCTAATCCTAAGCAGGTTGGGTTGAGTAACGAGGGCGGTTTTAGCCCGAAGCAATGCAACCGTACTTTGGGAGCGTTGGTGAGCGATCTGTGTCAGCAGCATCGTAAGCGCTTTTTACAAGCGATGCAGATCCATACGAAACCCAACAACAATTCTATAGGCGTGCAGGATGCCCGCCCTACTTTTACTCTTACGGTGTGGGGGTAATTTCCGGTGCCGGTGTGGGTGTGCCAGGGAAGGGAGCCAGCACCTCGATCTCCCTCCATGTCACCCAGGAGGGGCTTTCGGTGGTATCAATGCGTACAAACCGGATATTCTTGAGCGGTGTGGTTGGGACGAAGTTCAACACATCGAAGTCATACTCATGCCCGCTGAATTCTTTCACTAGCTGCATAGCATCTCGAGTGGTGCCAACCCATACCTGGTGTACGGTATCTCCCGCTGGCCACTGCCCAACCGTCAGGCGGATCCCTCCGATAGTGTAAGGCGCTCCCAGGTCGATCTCGATCCATTGGGGAGGAAATGCTCCGGAGCTCCACTGGGTGCTCGGATCTCCATCCACCGCCATATCTGGTGTCATGTCTGGCAGGGCGGCTGAAACCGTAACGGTTTTACCAAGTGCCAGGTTGCGCCCGGGCAGCACGGTGGTGGAACAGGCATCCGGTTGTAAACTGGGAGAGAGGGCGTTCAGGATGGTACCCTGTTCGTCCACCATTCCCCAGGTGGCGTCCGGGAGACCTGCCGGGGATGGGTAGTAGCCTGAGTACAGCCAACCAGAAAAACCAACAGAGCACGAGGCCGCGATCCAATCCTGGACGGTAATCGCCGCCTCCGAGGTTTGTGGGTATATCCAGGTGTTGGCACCCACCTCACCCATCAGTATGGGTTTGGTGATGTGCCCGCCCAGGCCAAAGTTCTTGGCAAGTTCAGGCATGCTTAGTCCCATGCCAGGGTAGGCGTGCAGGTCGAAGAAGTCCAGGGCTGAATCCTCGAATAAGGGTGCAGTATCCACCAGGCGCTCATCTCCCTCCCGCCAGGGGTTCGGCGAGTCGGGGGCGAAGAAACCCATGCTGACCAAAGCGGTTGGGTCGTAAGTAAGGATGGTCTGACGCACCTGCTCGATGTAATAACGGATGCCATCCACTTCCATGGCTCGCTTTTGATCTGGGTCTGACATCAAGTAAGTTTTACCATTGGCGGTTGTAACTTTCCCAGTGCTGAGGGAGAACGGTGGTTGGTCAGATTGGTAATATTGCTCCGCCAACAGCTCCCATCCAAGCACGACATCGAATGGCGCATGGCGTGCGATCAGCCCGGGCAGCAGGTCGGTCCAATACTTCTGCGCCGCCTGGATGCCTGCCGGAGAGAGGATCTCTGCATTACGACCTGCAGCAAAGGTTTGATTGGCACCCTGGTTTGCGAGAGCCTGATAACCACCCAGCTCGGGCAGGTCGTTGGTAGCGAACAGCAGGAACAGGTTGGTTTCTTTTGCCAGTTTCATCAGGTCGACGATATTATCCAGGTACGCCGGGTTCAGTCCCGCACCGTCCTCGATCCCAATGCAGCCAGCTCCGCTGGTGCAGCCATCCAGGATGATACGCACGGTGTTGTAACCTGCCGCCGAGAGCGTTTTGAAGTCTGCCAGGGTGCGGTTATGATCATACACAGCCACGCCAAATAGACGGTCCTCATAATGGTCCAGCACAGGGATTAGGATGGAATAATTTGCACCACGTGGGATAAAGGTCTGCGAAGTGTCCAGGTTGTAGAAATCGGCGATGCCATAGATACGGTGGGTGGTGATGCGGTGGTCAGGCACCGCGGGAAGTGAAGTGGGTCGGGCAGTTGGGTTGGCTAAAGTGACTGAGGGCGAGGCTGAAGCTGTTGCTGGGCTGGTCCGCTCGGCAGCCGGAGTGATGGGTAGGCTGGTGGGTGTGGAAGCAATGTCCTCGGGGAGCTGGCAAGCCAGAATGCTCAGGATGAGCAGGATTAAGATGCTGAAGATGGGCTGGCGAGGAGGCGAGATCATGCTGCTGAACAGAAGCCTACAGCGCGTTCAGTCGGTTAAGGATGAAAAGCAGGCTGCCACCGAGCAGTGCCAATAAAAAGATCGCACCTGCCAGGTTGATACGCTTATCTCGGGTGCTGAGCAGGGCACCGATCAAAATGGCTGGCAGGCTGGAGAGCAGCACCATCGTGCGCCAGTTATAGATGGCTGCGTCCACCCAGGGGATGTGGATGTGCAAAAAAGAGAGCACCTCCATGATGAAAAACCCTGGCGCAACCATTCCCAGTAGCAGGATATGGGCTAATGATAGGGGTTCGGACAAATTCATGGTATATATCTGTATCGTTGATGGCACTCCCAACTGGTCCATCAGCCGGAGGTGCATAAAACTAAGCGTGATGGCATACGCCAGCCATACGCCTGCGGCGCCGATTACCCAATTTGGGATGCGTACTTGGTTTTGCATATCATCAGTGTGCTAGAATCAAGATGGAGTAATTATAGCCCAGATAATCTACACAAACTTTGGTGAGACTTACGATATAAAAAGCCAATTACTTTACGTTTATCGTTAGATTGAGAAAGTATTTTCTCTGTATAATATTAGCAACAAACATTGTTTAGTTCAATTGAATCCTTTTTGCCATTGGTGAAATGGTGATCGTGCAGGCAGGGCGATTTTATTCAATGGGTATTCTCTTTCCCCACCCACAATGGTTTCCAATCAGATGGATGGGTAAGGCTGGTTACCTGACTATCAAATGTGGTTTCGTTATGCATTCGAACATCGTTGAGAATCGAGAATAATACCAGAAAATAAATAAAAATCTGACCCAAGGAGAATAAAAATGACTGCAGAAATCATTCAACCCGCACAACCCAGGAAATGGTATGAGATCTGGTGGGATGTCTGGATCCATCCTGGTATAACCCCCTTCCAAACGGTACTGAACGAGCCAAATCACGAAATGAGGCGTGGGTTTATCTGGATCGCTGTAACATCCTTTATTGTCACGCTTATAAGTTTTTTGTTTTCAGCTCTGGTAATGCGTAATTTGATGCCTGATGCTTTCGGTAGCACGATGTTCGAGAATTACGCTACGTACACCCTGTCCTCTATTTGTGGCGTCATTCTCTCCCCAATTTTCGCCATCATCGGCATCTCCGTCTCGGCTGGCATATATCATTGGGTTGCTAAACTCTTTCATGGTAAAGGGAATTGGACCGACCTGGTGTTTTGTTTATCTGCAGTGACAGCGCCTGCTACCTTAGTTGGGGGAGTGATCGGATTATTCTCACTCCTTTTCTTCCAAAACCCGGTGATCCTATTCCTTCCGGTGTTAATTTCATTGCTATTCGCCGTTTATATCATTGTATTGAACGTTAATGCAATCAGAGCAGTTGAGGACGTCGGTACCTGGCAAGCCATCAGTACCATATTCCTCCCGACCATCATTGTCTTGGTCCTCGTGACCTGCTGTTCGATCGTAACCCTTATTCCCATCATCAGCTCGGTAGTAACCGGATCACAGTAAGCTTGCTGACGAATTCGATAAACCTGGCGACTGGCAGTGGCGGTACATGCTATGGCGACTCAGGCGGACCACTTATCATTCACCTGATGGAGTTGAGACGGATATTGTGGTTTCTGTCACGGGGACCGGTGACATTAATTGTAAAGCAACCGATAAGACCTACCGAGTGGATACCGCGGCAACCCGCACCTTCCTGAGCGAATTTGTCACCTTGCCTAAATGAGAATGCAATCGAATTTGCCTTGTGATGGATGATATTCCAGTTCAAAAGCATTTTCCGATATATACGGGTTGACTAGTTCTCCGGGCAGCTTTTAATTATATTTAAGCATAGGGGCACAGCGTTGCTGTGCTCCTATTTATTCTAGATAGCCTTTCGGGTGGGAGAGTCCCGTTCTTGACCCATCCTACATATCTACCCCCTCCCGCCTCCCCCAAATCCAAACCATTTGGGGGAGGGGTAATTCGGTGGGTTGCATACGTGCCTTATTTGATATGTCATTAGGAGCGAACTTCGCGACCCGTTCCCCTGCATAAACCGCAGGTCTCGACATGAAAATAATGCGCTTTCGCCTCCCCCAGCCAATGATGTTTAAGGTTTTCGGAGCAATCTTCGATACACGATAAAGCCGACGATCGCAAAAATGATGGCTTCCACGACCAGGATCATCCCCGGGGGCAGGCCTTTCCCGGGTTGGACCGCTGCAGGTAAGGTCGGGGTGGGTGATAAATGCTTGGGAGTCCTGGATGGTAAGGTGGTGGCGGTTAGGCTGGGATGCGGGGTGGGTGTATCTGATGGTGTTAAGGTGTATGCTGCAGTTTCGGTTTCTCTAGCCCAGCCGGTGCTCGTGGCTCCAGAAATTGCTGTGGCGGTGATATGCTCGAAATACATATTTATTGAATCTTCCAGCATCCAGCTCGAGATAAACGCCTGCTCTGCCAGGTCTGGATGGGCTGTTTCAAGTTCCCTGGCAATCCGCAGCTGCTCCTGGACAAATCCCATCACTTCCGAAGGTGCATTCGCATCCGTCATGTAGGGTGCCAGGGAGAGCATCGCCATCCCAGCATGCGGGGCGGGGTGTTCCGGTAACAATTCAGCGGCTTTCGGGTAAGCCTCCAGACCGAGGGGCAGGTAACTCTCACTGAAAATACCCGGGTAATTGTACGCCTTAAGCGCTAAGGAACGGTAAATATCCGCCAGATCCAGCCAGGCTTGCCCATCTTGTGGATTCGCCTGGACGGCAGCCCGGGCAGTATCCAGCGCTTGCCACATAATTGGATCAATCAACCACATGGAAAAATCGTCCTGTGGTCCAGGCTCAAAGTTTGTCCAGGCAAAGCGGGCTTGATTGCCCTCCATCACACCCCCAGTGGGAATCAGCGCGTCCGGAAATGACATCGCATATGGCAGGCTCAAGCTGCCAGGACGCATGCGTGCCATTGTTTCCGGAGAGGCTGGATAGGGCAGGTTGACAATCAATTCCGCCTGCCCGATCGGTCCTGCCCAGCCTGCTCCGGTTTGGAATATATAGTATAAAGCCAGCTCACTGCCTTTCACAGAAGTCTGCAGTGGGAGCAAATAGCTGACCTGAATGTTGGTTTCTTTTCCAGGGGGGAAAGTGACCGGGAAGCTCGCCCATGGCAGCAGAGGCTTGTCCGCACCTTTGGGATTGGGCAGCTCAGTGACTGAGTAGTCTATCGGATTTCCGCCCACCGCCACATGAAAATTGGCGATGCGGGGCACAATCTCATCCGGGTTAAGCTCCCAATTCACAGTTTCCAAAGCAGAAGCCAGGGGAAACCAGGCCGTCAGGCTCACATCGTTACTTGTGGGATTGGTCATGGTGAAGACAGCCTGAACCTCCGCAACAACTGGATACCAGACGGGTTGGATCTGAAGCCCATAAGCTTCCGGGTTTAACTGGATGCTGGAATTGTCGGCCTGGGTAGCCGGTCGGACATTCATGGTGACGAGTTCAGATGCCATCTGGATGGGTGTTTCGGCCTCAGGCTGGATATTGCTGCCACCCGGCAGGATCGGTCGTACGCCGACATCCGCATGGACAATGGATGGGATCAAGAGCAGGATAAGAATAGCCAGCAGTACCAAACTATTAATCAACAAAACGGTTGATTGATGTTTAATGGTATACATTGTTTCACCTCCTAACAAATACCAATCGATGTGGAGTAAATTGGAGGATAACTACTTGTAATATGATGCTACGATGAAGCCCCGCCTGGTGATTATAAATCATATCTGGCAAGTGGAAGGAAAGAAGCTTCAGTTATGGGTGGAAAGTTATCAGGAATGAGCTTATCATCGTGGTTCAAAAAAATGGCAAAATACAAGAAAAAAAACCCTCCCGCCTCCCCCATCTTCAGAATATGAAGATAAGGGAGGGAAAAAAAAAGCCGATCTTCAGAATGAGAAGATAGGGGAGGGGAAACAGCCCTTTTTCACTTCCCAGTCTTTTTGTGGTTATAATTGCTGTTTGACACCCAGGAGAATAAGAATGACAGAAACGGATGAACCAATCAACCCTATACAGATTGAAATAGAAGCCGATGGACCTTATATCGTCATGGGTAATATTCCACTGGTGAGCAAAACGCAAATCGTATCCGAATTTGGAGAGCCATTAACCTGGAAAAAAGATGGCGAATTCAAGACCGATGGAGGCTATCTTCTATGCCGTTGCGGACATTCCAGCCACATGCCGTTTTGTGACAGCACACACTTCGAGATCGATTTCGATGGAACCGAGGCCGCCCCCACCAGTTTAACAGCTGAGCGCCGGGAAGCCTACCCAGGTAGCCAGAATATTGTCATCCGGATCGATCTCGAGCTGTGCACGGAGTCCGGTTTTTGCGCCAACCAGAAGACCAGCATCTATGAGATGGCTACCCAAACCGCAGACACCCAGGTGAGAGCACTGGCAATCGCCATGATCGAGCATTGCCCATCCGGAGCGTTGACCTATTCCCTGAAGGAAGGTGAGCAGGATCTTGAGGTCGACCTACCCAAGCAAATCGCGGTGACTAGCGAGATCACCTCGGGGGGGCCAATTCAAGGTCCATTATGGGTGACGGGGGGCATCCCGATCATCCGTTCAGATGGGGAACCTTTCGAAGTCCGTAATCGGGTCACATTGTGCAATTGTGGGAAATCGCACGCCAAACCGTTGTGCGATGGAAGTCACCGGTCACACCACAGCGGGAAGGGACCGCGCACTTCCGGCTGATTCGTTCTTAAATTGCAATTGTAGGGGCGACTCGCGAGTCGCCCCTACGGTTAAGACCTCCGCTCACATAAAGCATTCGCGATACCAGATGACATAGATATGATTCAGGCTATGAGTTTCCCACACAATTGCTGCGAGGAGGGCGTTTTGGGTTCTTTGCAGCCCGACCATTGCCCCGAGCAGAGTGAGGGGGAAGCAATCTTCATCCCAATGGGGAAGTTTGTTTTCACTCTCTACGCTCGGGACTGGCGCCTGCATAAACCGCAGGACTCGCAATGACACACAGCTGCGAGTCGCCCCGATATTTAGGATAGCCCTTATATGATTAGATAGACAGGAGGAAAAAGATTATCCGATACAAATGGTTCTAAATCATACGCTTTTATTTACGGGCACTGTGATCGTAAATTTACTGCCGATATTCAATTTACTCTCCACCGTAATAGTTCCCCCATGAGCTTCCACGATGAGTGTGGCAATATACAGACCCAGGCCCATTCCAAAAGTATTCTTATTTGGACTATGGTTAACCTGATAGTATTTTTCAAATATCTTTGAATAATCTTCATTAGGTATGCCACAACCCTGATCAATAACATTAAGAATGGCATTGCCGTTTAACGACTCAACCTTGACCAAAACTTTATCATCCATTTCAGAGAATTTGATCGCGTTCTCGACCAGGTTAATCAACATCCGGCGCATACGAGAGAGGTCCACGTCGGCAATCAGAGATGGATCTTTTGGGGCATACTTCAAAGAGATCCGCCGCGCATCCGCCTGTTCTCGAAAAGATTGCAGCACATCCTGGACAAGGGCGACAAGATCAACCTTGGCATAGTTCAATGCCAGGCTCTGGCTCTCCGAAAGAGAAAAATCGAGCAATTCATTCACCATGCCGAGCAGTCGGTTAGCATCCTTGGTTGCACGAAGCAGGTACTCGTTGTGCAGGTTAGAATCATTCACTTTCCCACTGCGCAGCAGATCTAAATATCCCATCAGGCTAAATAATGGATTTCGCAGGTCGTTTGAGACACTGGAGATAAATTCCTCCCTAAGCTTGATGAGACGCTTCTCCGCTTCTAATGCCCGTATACGTTCTGTGGTGTCGCGGGTGGTGCCAATGAACCCCGTAGGAGTACCGGCAGCGTCACGCAAAAGGACTGCACTGATTTCCGCTGGAAAATGGCTGCCGTCCTTACGGACCAGGGAATATTCGGCATTCATAACCCTGCCCTCATTGAGCGTCTTCTGGGTATTCAACCCTGCCAGCTGCCGGTCAGCCGGAACGACCAATTCATAGACATTGATGCCAATCATTTCCTCGGGATTGTCATAACCATGCATGGCAGCCGTCTGTTGATTGCACAATACCAACTTTCCATCCAGGTCAGTCAGGGTAATGCCATTCGGGGTGGTCTCAACCAGGGCGCGGTACTTGGCCTCACTCTCGCGTAAGACGGCCTCCGCCTGCTTGCGCTCGATCGCATAACGTAAGACACGCACAAGCGTTGGACCACTGATATCACCTTTTACCAGGTAATCCTGTGCGCCCCTTCTGACCGCCTCAATCGTTGTTATATCATCTGCCAGACCGCTAAGCACCACAACCGGTACCTTGGGATAACTTTTAATGACAGTTTTAAGGGTCTCGAGCCCCTGGCTATCTGGCAGGTTAAGGTCGAGCAGGACCACATCATATGGGTGAGAAGAAAGCTCGATCAAACCCCTGGATAGTCGGCCGGTGTATTCAAGCTTGATCTTTCCCAGGCTGACATCAGCCAGGGCTTCTTTCACTAAAATGATGTCATCCGGATCATCCTCAATCAGCAAGACCCTCATCTGATCAGAAGTCATTTTTCTTCCCCTTCGCGTTTCTGCTCTGCATAGTAGCGAACTGCACGATTACGTCCCTGGTGTTTAGCTTGATAGAGGGCCTGGTCCGACATTTCAATAAGCGTTTCAACAGAATTGGCATCATATGGAAATTCTGCTACGCCAATGCTCATTGTTACTTTAATTTCCTCGGATGTTCCGTTTATATTGGTAACCTGAATGGATTGGTTCTCGACCACCTTTCGTAAACGTTCTGCGCCTAGCCAGCCCTGCCGGGCGGGGGTTTCGGGTAGCACAATGGTAAATTCATCGCCTCCATAGCGCGCAGGCAGGTCGCATCCGCGGACATTGCTGAGAATAGCCTCCGCCACGTGTTGAAGGACTTCATCGCCGGTACGATGACCATACCGATCATTGATTACTTTGAAATAATCAACATCAATCATCAGGAGAGAAAACGGGTGGTTGTAACGCCGACTTTTTATGAGCTCATAATTTAGGAAGCGCATCAGCTCACGCAGGTTGAATAAACCAGTAAGCGGATCACGCACTGCCAGTTCGCGGACCTTTTTAGCTAAACGGTTCCTCTCCAAAGCATAGCGAATGGACCGTTCCAATAATTGTCCATTGATCTCACCTTTCACCAGGTAATCCGTTGCACCAGCCATCAATGCGGCCTGGTCAATTTCTTGGTCAGATCGTCCAGTGATGATGATGACAGGCGCCTGGCAACCCGCCCGGAAGGCCTCCTGTAGCAGATCCAAACCAGATTCTGCTCCCAGGTAATGGTCCACCAGGTAAATGTCGTGCTCGGCGAGCTCGATTTGTTCTATGCAGGCCTGGAAACTTTGCACCCAGTCCAACTCATATTTTTCCTGGCTATCAATGTCAAAGAGATAGTCTCGCAGGATGAGGTAATCATCTTCATCATCTTCAATGAGCAAAATCCGGATTATTTTTTGTTCAAGCTCCATTTCGTATCCAGGCCTCCAAAGAAACTTGCTGGTGATTCCTACGGTCCACTGTCACCTCAACATTCAACATGAAATGGATTAACCAGGAGAAGGTAGAGTAGAAAGTCTGCTCTTAATACTTTTCACACGTTCACCGCTGGCAAGTTCGACAACCTCGAACCAATATTCATTCAATACTTTCACAACCTCCAGCATACCCTCAAAAGACAGGGGTTTGATGATAAAACCAGCCCCTCCCAAGTCATAAGTCCGCAGGATATCCTCCTGGGTATTCGAATTGGTTAATACCACGACGGGGATGCTTCTCAGATCCGGGTCAGCTTTAATCTGAGCCAATGCCTGGCGCCCGTCCATGCGCGGCATATTCAAGTCAAGCAAGATCAGGTCCGGTCGTGGCGCAAAAGCGGGGGCAAGATATCTGCCCTGTTTGTTTAAATATTGCAACAGTTCTATACCATCTGGAACGAAGAAGATATCATAAGCTGTATCGATTTCCTGGAAGGCTTTCTGAACCAGGAGACATTCATTTGAATCGTCCTCTGCAAAGAGGATAGTTATTTTACGGTTTTGATCAATCATTGGTTAATTCCTATACAGCATCCAGTTCAGGCAGACAGACAATCTGCACCCAATATTGCTTGAAACCTTTGATGGCTTCGACCAGCCCATCGAAAGTCACTGGCTTGGTGATGTAGCTGGCAGCACCGATATCGTAACTACGCATGATATCTTCTTCAGCCTTTGAGGTGGTGAGCACCACCACCGGGATATATCTCAGACGTGGATCGCTTTTTATTTCTGCCAGGGCTTCACGGCCATCTTTACGTGGCATGTTCAAATCGAGCAAGATCAGGTCGGGAGTGGGAGAGCTTGCTGGATCCGCATATTTATCCTGCCGGCGTAAGTAATCCATCAACTGAACACCGTCCTCAACGAAATTAATTCTGTTAGACACACGGCTCTCTTGAAAGGCTTCGTGGATCAACAGGCGATCGTCTGGATCATCTTCAGCGATCAGAAAATTTACAGGTTTCGCGTTATTGAACATAAGTACTTTCTCCTAATATTTGATTGATGGGTAAGGTAACGATGAAAGTAGATCCCTCTCCCGGGGTGCTGATGGCAGTAATTTCCCCGCTGTGGCGCTCAACGATACGGCGGCAAATTGCCAGTCCCATGCCGCTGCCCTCGTATTCCTGACGGCCATGTAGGCGCTGAAAGGGCTTAAAGATACGATCGAGGTATTGTATGTCAAATCCGATGCCGTTATCTTTCACATTGATCTGGCATTTGCTATCCATGAGTTGTGATGAGACCTGGATAATCGGGAGAATTCCATCCTGATGAAATTTCAACGCATTGGTGATCAGGTTCTGAAGCAGCTGGTGCATTTGGGTCGGGTCCGCTTCAATCACTGGAAGATTCCCGACTTCCACATGACCTTGGGTGCGGTCGATCTGGTTTTCCAGGTCTGAGATTACATTATCGACAAGTGAATTCATGTCAACTACGGTGAAGGGTTGGGCACGTGTGCTCACGCGCGAGAAACTAAGCAGGTCATTGATCAATGTCTGCATGCGCTGGCTCGCGTCCTGCATGCGTTTCAGGTAATCGCCTCCGGTCTCGTCGAGCACATCACCATATTTACTCGCCAGGCGGTCGCCGAAAGCCAACACCTTGCGCAGCGGTTCCTGTAGATCATGCGAAGCGATGTAGGCAAACTCTTGCAGGTCGCGGTTGCTTTGCTCAAGTTTGGCTGCATAGACCTTTAGATTAACCTCGGCTTGTTTGGAAATGGTTATATCATCCACCGAAACAAGTAAGTGCGGCTCTCCATGAGATGAAAATGGAGTAAACCTGCAATCCAGCCAGATTTCTTTACCGGCTGAGTTTTTCGTACGGATTTCCCGGCGTGTTTCATTTCCGCTCGCAACCGCCTCACGCGCAGATTCAAGCAGCCCAGATTTCTTCCAGGATTTTAGTTGGTTGTAATTCTCCCCTAAGACCTGCTCGCGGGTTGTGCCAAGGATCCTGGCAATTGATTCATTGGCTAAAATACACTGCCCATCAGCATCATAGGTTCGAATGCCCAGGCTGGATGAATCAATGAGTGTTTTGTTATACTCAAGGGCATCGGAAATGCGTTGTTGGTCGCGTTTACGCTCAATTGCCAAAGCCACCTGGGCAGAAGCAAACACCATCAGGTCCACATGCTCCTGCTTATAAACAACACCCTCCGTATAGCTTTGTGTTACCATCACCCCCGTCAAACGCTCTCCAACCATCAGAGGCACCCCAAGCCATTCGATAGAATCGGTGCCAATCATTTCAACTTCCCCACTCTGTTCCAGCTCGGTAAATACCTCCCTGGTAGCCCAAAGAGGTTTCTTCGTACGCATCAGGTACTCCGTCAATCCATGCACGGGTTTGGCTGGTAGAGGTTGCTGGTCATATAAATCTACATAGATTGGAAAGCTGATCAGATCAGTGGCTGAATCATACAAAGCGATATAGAAGTTTTCGACCGGCATCAGCTCACCCAGGATGGAATGAATTGATGGGTAGAGCTCATCCAGGCTGGTAGTGGAGACCACCGCATGTGATATTCTGTAGGTCATCTGCTGGATTTGTTCAGCGAGCTTGCGGGCGGTGATGTCGACCATGACGCCTTGCCAAAACAATGGCTTGCCACTCCGGTCACGTACCAGGTGCGATTCGTCACTGATCCAAATAATCCTGCCATCCCGAGTAATTATCCGATACTCTGACTTGGATGGATTCAAAGCAGCGTAGGAACTAGTGAATTCTGCCCATACGCGCTCACGGTCTTCGGGATAAATCATCTTATCCCACATGTCATTATCGGTAATGAACTCTTCTGGATCGTAGCCGGTGATTGTTTTAAGCTGTGGGCTGATATAAAGGGTCTGGTATATATTTTCTGCCGAGTCGGTATAAATGATGGCGGGTACCTGCTCCACCAAGGCGCGGAAACGCACCCCCATGGTCGATTCGATGCTCTTCGTTTTTTCTCCCAGCTTTCTTTTATTGTGAGCAGTACTGCTTTTTTCTATCGGATTTGGTATTTCGGCCATCCGATCAACTCCTGGTTGGAAACCTATAAACGGATCATCTACCAATTTACGAATTTCAAATTGGTGTATTCTCTAAATGCAACATTCATGCCGGAATACATTTATGTTAATGAAACGAGGACCAGAATTATTCAGAATATAATGCATAATTGTGTTAATTTTACAACATTTTTCTCAGTATGACAAGCTGTAACTTAGCCAGTATATATATTTGGTTTATTTGGGGAGGTTTCCCCCTCATGCTTCCCTCACACCTTACACCTCCGAAAATTCCAACCCCCTCCCGCCTCCCTCAAATTTAAACCAATTTGGGGGAGGAGTTCGAGGCATGTCTCGCCCTAATATTAGGTAATTTGGTGGATGAGAGACTATTTAATTCTTATCAGTAAATTGGCATAAGTGTTGCAATCCATTCATATTGGTGATCAAAAACCACTGGATTGTTATCCGCGACACGCACCAACCAGATCACCGTGACAAGGCAGTATCATCTGCGATGAAGGAGAAAAAAATGGTCGTCGAATATGATGAGAAAGGCAAGTATTTTACCGATGTCATCACCAAGGATCTAATTCTGACCCAAATCCAGACGCAGATGCATCTTATCCGCGGCTACGTACATGTCTGTAAAGGAGACCGGCTGAGCGACGAAATCAACTCTGACAGTGTATTTTTGGCGATAACCGATGCGGAAATCTGTAATCCACAGGGAGAGATTCTTTTCACCAGTAAATTCCTGGCAATCAATCGTGAGCATATCGTCTGGCTGATGCCCATCGAAGAAAATCTATAACACCCACGATCATAAGGAGATTGCTAATGGACCAGCCCAATGAGCCCACCAAATTTAGCTCGCAAGACCCAAATATGATTAAGCTTAAAGCTTATCTCATCAATGCGGTAGCGCTTGAGTTTAATCAGGTGGCAGCATCAGCCGCAGAACGGGAAGAAATCGTAAAAGAAAAATTAACCAAGATCTATGAACGTACTGGTTTAAAACTACCCGATAGTGTGCAGCAGGAGCTTTTCCATGACATTTTGGATGAGATGATTGGCTTTGGACCGATCCAATATCTACTGGATGATGTTGATGTCAGTGAGGTGATGGTCAACCGTTTCGATAGGGTCTATATTGAAAGCAAAGGGAAACTTCTTGAAACCAAGGTGAAGTTCGAAAATGATGAGCATGTCTTGCGTATTATTGAGCGGATCATCTCACCGCTTGGTCGCCGGGTTGACGCAGAAAGTCCGATGGTGGATGCACGTTTACCAGATGGCTCGCGGGTCAATGCTGTAATCCCACCGGTCGCTATTGACGGTCCAATGCTCACCATCCGGAAATTCAGCAAGATTAACTTTACCGTTGACCAGCTGATTGAATTCGAGTCCTTGACACGCATGATGGCTGATTTTCTACGCGCCTGTATCAAGGGTAAGCTGAACATAGTTATCTCCGGAGGTACAGGTTCGGGAAAAACAACTTTACTCAACGTACTTTCCAGCTTTATCCCGGAGAATGAACGTGTTGTTTCCATAGAAGATTCTGCTGAACTACGCCTCAACCAGGACCATGTGGTCCGCATGGAGGCCAGGCCTCCCGATATCGATGGGCGCGGCGAGATAACCATCCGTGATATGGTGCGTAATTCTCTCCGGATGCGCCCAGACCGGATCATTGTAGGTGAATGCAGAGGGGGTGAAGCGTTAGACATGTTGCAGGCTATGAACACCGGCCATGATGGATCGTTAACCACATTGCATGCCAATTCCCCTCGCGATGCGCTTTCGCGTTTGGAGACCATGGTGCTCATGGCAGGCATGGAATTGCCTTTGAAGGTCATCCGACAGCAGATCGCTTCCGCAGTGGATCTGGTCGTGCACCAGTCGCGCCTTAAAAACGGCCCTCGAAAAATCACCGCCATTTCTGAAGTTGCCGGCATGGAAGGGGAGACGATCGTAATGACCGATATTTTTAAATATGAACAGACGGGCGTCTCGCCGGAAGGCACCATCCTTGGCCAGTTCAAGCCAACTGGAATCCGACCTATGTTCTCTCCACGCCTTGAGTCGGTTGGTTACAGACTCAGTGCGGAGTTGTTCAGCACTGACAATACACCACAGCCTGGAAGCCGTCGCCGGTAAGGATCAGGAAGGTACCCAGCCATAATTCCACTGGAATTTAATAGAGAAAGGAATACCGGCTAAGTCGGCGGGGTAATTCGCTGGGATAACGATGGAGCCTATCGTGATCCAACGACTCACTTTGTTTTATTTGTGCAGTCGCCTGCCGAATTAACGGCACCGCAATATACCCGTCTGAGATTGAATAACTTTCTATTTCAACGCATCGAACACACTAAACACCTTCATGAACTCAGACATGGCCTGATATTCAGCCAGGAAAGGCGCATTTTCGATATGTGGGCTGCCTGAAAAGATCATTGTTGGTTGGTCGTTCCCATTGAAGACAGGCCAGTTGGGCAAGTCGCCGCCGTTTGGATTTCCGGTTTTTGCAAAATTGGTCCAGACCAATATCATCTTCTCCATCAGGGACTCACGAGTGGCAAGGTCAGCCGCGTCGCGCGGCGAGCCAATAAAATCGTAGCCGGTTTGGTCATTAATCCGGCCAAAGACGAAGGGCAGCTCTGAGCCGTGCGGAGAGCGATTATTTTGGCAGGGTTGCTCCGGAAGGTTAACGGGGTAATCTACACGATAAAGATAGGTGTTGGCTACGCTGGTCTGCTGAGTGGCTAATTGCACCGCTGAAACTCGGAAAGCATAATCGTCTCCCATCGCAAGGATAATCTCACCCTCTGTTCTGTCGGCTCGCAGGGGGTTCGTCGAATAGATGTCATAGAGATCTTGGATTTGCGGTTCAATAGTCGGGTCCACCATGGTAAAAAGGTTATCTTCCACTGTTTGTTCGCAGATATGGCTGGTTGGGGTATCGTAGAAGGACCAATAACTCATTTCATCGGCCATTGTGCCGATCATTAAATCAATACCTTTGGTGTTACCTGCAGCAACCGCTTCGGTTGGGCTGCGCTTAATCACATATCCACTGCCATAGGTTGGTGCAAAGATGAGATCTGACAGTGGTGAGCCAACAGCAGTTAATACTTTCTGCTGGATGTACATCATAAGCTGAGTAGGCATCCACTGCCAGGCAAAAGGCCAGGAAATGCCAGTCTCGTTTTTAATTAGATTCGCAATATCATTTGTATTTTCTGCGGTATGCAGAGGTGAACCGCTCATGACAATCATGCGCTTAAAATAGTCGTGAGGCTGATCGATTCCTAAAAGCGATTCAGCGCTACCGCCGCCGGCAGACTCACCAAATACGGTGATATTATTAGGATCGCCGCCGAATGCTGAGATATTCTCTTTAACCCAACGCAAAGCAAGCAGCTGATCTTGAATTCCAACATCAGCACTCCCCGCATAATCTGAGCCTGCAATCGCCGAAAAATCTAAGAAACCTAAAAGACCAAGGCGGTAATTCAATGAGACGACCACCACATCGCCTTTCTGTGCAATCACATCACCAGCATATAACGGTTCCTTGCTCGAGCCACCGATAAAGCCGCCACCGTGAATATATACCATTACCGCACGCTTTGCCTGCCCGGTACCTGGAGACCAAATATTTAGAGTCAGGCAATCTTCATCGTTGAGATCTTCTTTTGGATCCTCGATAACCACTTTATCGTACGCTTGAGGGCAAAAGTGGCCGAACCCATAAGCCTCCAACGTGCTGGACCATGGCTTGTGAGCCACGGGAGGACGGAACCGATTCCTGCCGGTAGGTGGCTGAGCGTAGGGGATGCCTAAAAACACTTCCAGGCCATTCTGCTCAAATCCGCGTATGGTACCGCTGTTGGTCTGGATTACTGAAGTGAGTGGCCCGCTGGGGACTGCTGTTTCGTTCCTAGGCCACAACTGCCAGGCAATCACTATAATTATTAATACGATCGTCGCGAGAAGAATTTTCTTAAACATTCTGTTTCCTCCGATTTTCTAATGCGTTAATTCTCTGGTGTCAGCTGACTCACCTGAAGCTGGCTGCTTTTGATACTCGATCCTCAAGCGACAACCCATATATTTAATTTAGGGTGCTTCCCACCTATCCACATTCCGAAAGCTGCCAAATGATCCTTGTGTACGTAAATTCTACCCTAAAAAGGAAATTTGAGATGAAAATATCTGACGACCAGGCGCAAAGCCCGATAAGGATACCAGGCGAATGGCATATTGTTGGCTATTAAAGCAGCTGTCAAAACCTTATTATATCTAGGACATGCCCCTACCCGCTTAACCCGAATTCAGGTTAATACTCAACATCTCACACATCACCTAAGCTAGTGAGAGCAGTTTGAGCCTCATTTACCAATTTCCGTAAAGCAGCATTGGATGGCGCGGCGAGATCTGCAATGACCGACAGGAGTGCCAGTTTATAAGCAGCGTTGAAACTCTGCTCATGTGGGACTGATATATCCGGGGTGATCCCACATCCTTCCCAATTGAGGCCTGTGATGGGGTTGATCGTGCGACCGATGGGGATGAATGCTTCATAGTGGGGATGGATACGATAAGAAGCTCCCGCATTGGCGCCCCCATCGGTCTTCTCACCGATGATGGTAGCCCGCTTCCGGGTTTGCATGATATCGGCGAACATCTCACCGCCAGAGAAAGTATCTTTGCTGGTCAGCACGTAAACCGGTTTGTCGAGGTAACGTCTACCAGGGATATAAGGTTGGGTCCAGTATTGTTGGGTAATATCCTCATCGCGCCAATAAATACTTTCCAGGTGTACGGGTTCATCCCCGAAAAGATAACTGCAGACCAATGCGATCATACCCGGATAACCACCTATACAATTTCGAAGGTCGATGATCAGAGCATTCGTATCCGATATAAAGTTCATTGCATTGACAGCTATATCACCACCCCAGGCGGGACGATGGAAATAATGGATATCGAGATAGCCCACGTTTCCTGGCAGCCTCTCCACCTTGTAAAAGCCATAATTCTCAAGCCTGGCTTCCAGCATTCGCTCCTCCTGCCAGGCCTGGTTCAGGCGGAGTTGACCATCATCTTCAGGCAAGGTTTCTGCATGCCACTTTATCCAACAATGCTCATCGTGATTAACTTCCTGCATATGCATGGTCAGGGCGAGCGCAAAAAGATTGGCTTCGGTGAGTGCGGAATATTCACCGTTGTGCAAATATCCTTTAAGGTGGGTACAGATCTGTTCTGCCACTTCCGGGAAGATATAGCAGGCTCTCAATTTCTCCGAGAGGTGGTTGATGATTTTATCCTGGGTGCTGAGGTCGATTAAGGCGTCGTCGGTTTCCATTTTTTAGCTTAGTGACCGGGCTTTTGGAGGTCGTTATGGAAAATACTCTTCATGTGCGGGATCCAACCCGGCACGCGTTGTTTGTAGAGCTCCCACTGGCGACCGAAAGCCTGGGCCAGGGCTTGGTCCTCCGTGTGGGCGCGAACTATCAACCCGTGCATGATTATCGCAAAAATCAGCATGGTCCAGGTGCGGTAGAGCAATAAGCCTCCCCATCCTACCAGTATGACCGCCAGGTACATTGGATGGCGGATATAGGTGTAGGGACCATCCGTAACCAGCTGATGAGCTTGATGCAAGCGCACGCCGAATCCACTGGAGGCATTAAAGTTCTCGCCCAGCGTTCGCAATCCCCACAGGTACAAGCCCAGGCAGGTAAGGAAAATCACTGCTCCGAAGATACTCACACCCAGCTGCAACAAGGTTGGGAGTTGAATTGGTAGAGGTCTCCATAATAAAAAACCAAGGAAGAGAAATAGCAGGGTAGCAATCACCAGGTAGCGCGTTCGCAGTACCTGATGAGCAGCCCCCGTATGGTGCCCGGTCGGTCGAGACTGGGCGACCAGTATGTTGTAGAGGGCATAGGCAAGCGTGGCAAGGCCGGCAATTGCGCACAGCCAGCGGAGGTTTATCTCGAGAGAGGTGGGGAGATTGGGCATGGGATATTAGCTACTAGCTGTTAGCTAAATTATAATTAAGTCCCGAAAGACGACCAGGATGATCCTTTAAAATGATGAGTGATAAAAGGCTAAAAAATACCATATAACGGGCTAAAAAACGGAAAAAAGCCGATTTCTTTAATGTTTAACAGACTATTTAAAGGACAGGTATTTGATATTATTATACAAGGAAAACTATTCAAAGATGCCAATATGTCTGATGATAAGTGAATTCAGCACATCCTACACCATACGTTTGCGGGAATCTAGCCAGCTATGGGAGATTGGAAAGCGAGGGGTATCTCAAGTAAATATTCCAACTCAGACAACAAACCAGGCAACCCGCAGAGGCAAACCTATAACAGTGATGTATAGGGCTAGTTCACTATTGATAAGGCAGAGCCTCTTTCGAATGGAAACGTTACTCCGCAAAGTTGCAGCGATTGCCTCAGCACGGGAAACTATTCAAGCAGGGCGGAGATGGTTTATACTTATGGAGAAGCCAACCATGACAGGCTTGCTCCAATCGATTGGTTTCTTTCATAAATGGACCTGATAAAGGCGCGAAAAAAACATCAACAATATTCGAGGACAAACCAGGATAAATTTCAATCCTGACACAGGGAAAATTTTTAAAGAGGAATATATCAATGACTGACAACGGAAATTTACAAACAGCTGAGATATCAAATTTCACAAATTCAATCCCTATCCAGGCTTACGATGCCACCCTTCAGGCTTGGGCAACTGCTGTAGAGCACCATGCAAAGGAAGCCGAGGGGCACACCCGACGTGTCATGGAAATGACCGTATGGCTGGCAAAGGTGATGCAGGTAAACGATCATGAAATGAAAAACGTTCAGCGTGGCGCAGTTTTACACGACATTGGTAATATGGTCGTGCCAGAAAGTATCCTGCAATCTAAAAGTAATCTAACGGTTGAGGAGTGGGTGACTATCCATATGCATCCATACAACGCCTACGAAATGCTCGAACCAATAGAAATATTACGACCCGCATTGGAAATTCCATATTTTCATCACGAAAAATGGGATGGTACAGGCTACCCACGTGGAATGAAAGGCGAGCAGATCCCACTGGCGGCGCGTATTTTTACCTTGGTGGATGTGTATGATGCAATGGTTTCAGACCGCCCATACCGCAAGGCGTGGTTAAAAGAGGAAGCCGTCCAGTACCTCCAGGAAGAATCAGGCAAGCATTTTGACCCGAAGGTAGTAGATGTATTTATGGACCACTGGCAGAAATATGCCTTATGACAGGCTTCAGCCCAACCATGCCTATACCTACGCCCAGGGCAGGAAAACTATTTCCATTGTCAATCTCACTTGAGGAGTTAAATTAATCCAATAATTACCATTTTACTTATCAGTTGGGGATAATAATTATCATTAGGGGTTATCCCATGCTAGTATTAATCACAGCTTTGGAGAGAAAAAGGTCAGCCTGCAATAACCCACTCTGTGGGTCTAACTTTTCACCGCATTCCATCCCATCAAACCATACCCGACATGCTTGGGGCTAGAAGATCGGATGTAAGCCTTGCCACGCCAACATGGGTCTGCGCCACCTACGAACAACGAAGTGCCTTTGTTCACTTGTAATAAAGCCCCCTCTTGTCCAGTGTAATAGTCTTAGAGAAGTCGTAGTCGCATTTACCATGGATGGCATGGTTAATGCACGCAGATAGCATACCAATCTGTCTTTAAGACACTGGTGAATGATAGTTTTAAGTGATTATTGCAGGAGATGTTCGGATGCCCAAAAAACCAGCTCCAATAGATCTGGGCAATAACTCTCACAACCGAAAGGAGGGGGGGAAAAAACCTCAGGATAATGAATCTTCCATGGGTATACGATATCGCGCCCTGGTTGAACAGGTTCCTGCTGTCATATATACTGATTCGGCAGAAAAAATGGCTCAGACCCTTTATATCAGTCCACAGCTGAAAACTGTCACTGGCTACGACCCAGAAGAGTGGCTTGCGGATATTGACCTGTGGGAAAGGATGATTCACCCGGAAGATCGTGAGCGAGTCCTGGAAGAATACACACGTACCTATAAAGCCAACCAACCATCTATCTCGGAGTATCGGATCATCACTCGCGATGGCAGGATCATATGGGTGAGCGATGAAACACGATTGATACGTGATGAGAAAGGCAATCCATTGTTTTGGCAAGGGGTCATGGTCGATATTACTAGACGCAAGCAGGCAGAAGAGGAAATCCGAAGAGTTCAGCAGCGAATGGAAATGCTCGTCACCTCAAGCACGGTGATGCTTTATACAAGTAATGCTTTCGATGACTTCGATGCTACATTTGTAAGCGATAACATTTATGCGATTACTGGCTATACAAAGGAAGAATTTGTGTCGAAAGGTTTTTGGGTCAACAATATTCATCCCGAAGATGCGCCAAAGGTTTTTGAAGGTCTTGAAGTCTTAAATAAGCATAACTATCATAGGCATGAATATCGATTTCTGTATAAAGACGGTACATATCATTGGATGCTCGATGAATTAAAATTGTTCAGAGATAACAACGGGAATCCATTAGAGATTTTTGGTACCTGGTCAGACATCACTGCACGCAAGCAGGCTGATGAAGCACTGAGCCAGAGTGAGGATAAATTTAAGTATGTTTTCGACTATTCTAATGTAGGGAAGTCAATCACCTCGCTCGAAGGTGAGATCCAGGTGAACAAGGCGTTCTGCGATATGCTGGGCTATTCCCCGGAAGACCTCCAAGGGAAAAGGTGGCAGGATATTACTCATCCCGATGACCTTGAGTTGTGTCAAAGAGAGATTGATTCCATCCTTTCTGGCGAAAAGGAGACGGCGCGCTTCACCAAAAGATATCTTAAGAAAAATGGTTCTCTTGTGTGGACAGATGTCAGTACATCCCTGCGCTGGGACAATCAGGGCAAACCACTATATTTTATTTCTGCTGAAATTGATATTACTGAGCGCAAACAAGTGGAACAGGTGCGGGAGGTGCTGTATACCATTTCCCAGGCCGCAGTCACTGAGGACCTTGACGACCTCTATCTCTCCATCCATCGCGCCCTTGGCAATCTGATGCCTGTTGACAACTTCTACATCGCGTTATACGACCCCGAGACTGACCTGCTTAGTTTTCCTTACTCTGTGGACCAGCATGATGAATTTTCCCCGCCCAGAAAACCCCAACATGGTTTGACTGAATACATACTTCGCACAGGCCTTCCCTTGTTGGTTGATCAGAAGGCATTTACAAACCTCGTTAAACAAGGTGAAGTGGAGTTGGTGGGTGCCAATTCAGTGGATTGGTTGGGAGTGCCAATGAAAATGGGTGAGAATATTTTCGGTGTGATAGCTGTGCAGAGTTACACTGAGCGAGTGCGGTTTAGTAAGGCAAATATGAAAATGTTGGAATTTGTTTCCGCTCAAATAACCTCCGTAATCGAGCGTAAACTGACACAACAAAAAATTACCGCTGCCCTCGAGCTCAACCTCGCCCTTATCGATGTCTCTACAATGGGCATCATCGCCTTTAACTCTTCAGGGCAATGCATTTTAGCCAATGAAGTTATGGCCAGGATCCTTGGAGCTACCCGTGAACAGGTTCTGAGACAGAATTACAATCACAATGAATGGTGGAAGAATTCAGGATTGCTTGAGTCTGCCCATGAAACAGCAGTCACCGGCAATGAAACTCGACGAGAAGTCCATACAATGAGCAGCTTTGGAAAAGAAATCTGGCTGGATTGCCGCTTTACATATCTATTTTCTGATGAGAAATCTCACTTACTTCTAACCGTCGATGATATATCCATTTCTAAACAGGCGGAACTTGCTCAGCAGGCATATGCGGCAAAACTGGAACAAAGCAACCGCGAATTGGAAGATTTAGCTGTCGAGCGTAATCAAGCTGAGGCTGTGCTACGCGCAAGTGAGGCAAAATATCGAGCCCTGGTAGACACCTCTCCGGATGGCATTAGTATGACTGACCTGGAAGGCAATCTGGTGTTGTGCAATCAACAAACGGCACGCCTGCATGGCTATGAAAATCCGGAAGCCATGGAAGGTCTTAATGTCTTTGAATTGATTGCCCCAGAAGATCGGCAATTGGCAGAACAAAACGCTAAAAAGACGCTCGAATGGGGAAATATTACCAACATCGAGTACACCATGTTGCGTAAGGATGGCACTCGTTTTCCAGCAGAGCTTAGTGCAGCCCTCATTCGTGATACCGAAGGTGCTCCCGCAACCTTCATTGGTATTACACGAGATATTACTGAACGGATGCGAGCGATTGAAGCGGAAAAACGGCTTATACAATTGAAGGAAGAATTCATCGCCAGCGTGTCTCATGACCTGAGAACACCGTTATTTAGCCTGAATGGTTATATAGACCTGATACGGAACGGGAAAGTGAACGATGCTGAGGTGCAGAAAGAGTTTCTGACGCGGGCTTCAATTGATGTTGCTCGACTTATGGATATGGTGAGCGAGTTATTGGATGTTTCTCGATTGGAAAGCAACCGTTTGATGTTGAATTGGGAGGAAGTCGATCTAGGCGCTGTTATTGTGGACGTGCTGCAATCATTTCGAGAACAAGCAAATACAAAGATGGTTTCTTTGAGATATACCCAGCAAGATCTATCATTGATTGCCGAAGCGGATCCATCGCGGATGCGGCGAGTGTTAGCCAATTTAGTTGAGAACGCCATCAAGTTTTCAGATGTGGACGGCGATATATTAGTTTCAGTTGAGTCAAGGAATGGAAATATATCTATCCAAATTATTGACCATGGGTGTGGCATTCCTACAGAAGATTGTGCAAGGGTGTTTGATAAATTCTTTCAAGTTGACCACACTCCTAAGAAAAATAGATTTGGAACGGGTTTAGGGTTATTTATTGCTAAACAAATCGTTGAGGCTCACGGAGGCTCCATTGCGGTAGAGAGTCAATTGGGTAAAGGAAGCACTTTCACGGTTACTATCCCTGTGAAAAAAGGATGTGATCTATGACTGAGAATAAAAATGTAAGCGCCAAGATCCTGATTGTTGATGATGAGCCAAATGTGCTGCGCATGGTTAGTTATGCCCTGAGCGCTGAGGGGTTTGAGGTTGTCGTTGCGCAGAACGGTACTGAAGCCTTAATCAAAGTCCTAACCGAGGCACCGGATTTAGTTCTGCTTGATGTTATGTTACCAGACATGAGTGGCGTGGAAGTTTGTGAACAGCTACGGAAACGGCAGGAGAATATTGATTTGCCTATCATCATGCTGAGTGCCCTGGCGCAAGTCTCTGACAAGGTCAAATGTCTTGAAGCTGGTGCAGATGAATATGTCACCAAACCAATTGCGCCTCAAGAGCTGATCGCTCGCATAAAAGCTCTCTTGGCGCGTTTTCGTCAGGTGCGCCGTTACGAACCTAAACAACCTGGTAAGGTGCTGGGCTTCATAGGTGCCAAAGGAGGCGTGGGAACAACAACCGTTGCGCTGAACGTTGCCAGTGCCCTGGTCATGCAGGAGAAAAAAGTGGTCGCCGCAGAAATCCGGTCCAGCTATGGGACATTCTCAGCTCAATTAAACCTGGATAAGCCCCAAGGCTTGGTTAGATTGCTTGAACAGGATCCAGAAAAAATCAATGAGCAGCAAATTGGTATGCATTTGGCAGCTCTCCCCTCGGGTTTACGGCTCCTGGTCGGTCCGCAAAGTGTGGCGGAATACCGAGAGATCCAACCCCAACAAGTAGAGAAGATTATTCAAGTATTTACCTCGATGGCAGACTACACAATCCTTGATTTACCCTGTTATCCCTCGGATATCAACCAAGCAGCCATTCGAGGCTGTGATTTGGTCGCATTGGTAGTTGAACCGGAACCATCGGCTCTGGCGTCGGGAATTATTGCTGTCGATCAGCTAAGGTCATGGGGGGTTTATGGAAATCGCCTCGGCATTATCGTTGTCAACCGTACACCTCTCATTAATCCTCTTAAACTCGATCAGCTCAAAACCGGGTTAGGGTATGAGATCATCGGGGTTATTCCCTCAGCTGCTGAAGCCTTATTCGCCTCACAGCGGGCGGGATTACCTATTACCCTCTTCCAACCTGCTGGTGGTGTTTCCAAGTCTTTTAGCGATATAACAAACAAGATATCTGTTTCCACTGGATGGATGAAATAGATCATATTTCACAACACGAACACTGTCACACCCAAGCATGAGCTGGGTGTGATATTCGGATCGACATCCCAGGTCAGGCTATAGGAATTAACGGTGCAGGTCGCATCACCGTAGACGATGCTTTCGTCTACAGTGTCACCAATGTTGTTATAATTGCCGGTCACATCAGTGAAGGCTCAGCGACTAGTGTAACTACCAGCGTTGGAAACGGTCGTTCCGCTCACACCTACTTAATAACAACTATGGGCTGATCTCCAGGCGAAACAAGTTGCCGGAGTGGGTAAGTGCCCAGACGGCGCCTTGCGAATCGATTTCGATATCCACGATCCAACCATAGCCAGCTATGCTGGTGGTAATAGGCTCCCAGGCAAGATTGGAACCCAGGGCAGAGAAATCACCACCCAGGATGATCTGACCGGTGGACGGAACGGAGAGAGCATAAATCCCGCCCGTGAGCGGTGGCAGAGCGTAGCGCTGCCAGCTGGTACCATCCCACTTGAATAGCGTTCCGCGCGTATCCGACTGGTCACGCGCCACCTCAATCCCGGCTGACCAGACCGTCCCATCAGCAAACTGGCTAAGAGCATACAGGTTATCGGCACCCTGGATAAGCGTGCTGGACCACACCGATCCATCCCATTGTAAAACCAACCCACCCAGGTCGGATCCACCGGCAGCCAGGACATTATCCTTCCCAAGGATAAGCACTGCGTTCAAACCACAATTACATTCGGGAAAGGCGCTCTCTTCGACCAAGTCGGTGCCATCCCAGTGCAGGGCGTAGGGGCTGACCTTCCCATCGATACCCTTTATATAACCGACCATCCAGGCATCCTTTGCAGAGGTGGCATCAACGGCATACAACACCTGGGTTGAGCCGCCCGGTCCTTCACCCGGGCCATGGAAAGGCAGGACCTCGGTCCAGGTATTGCCATCCCAAT